>Ga0163108_10000028_pt1 | contig 91450 bp, 83 predicted proteins | sample Fk1155metaG_FD_109644 | JGI IMG/M metagenome (GOLD analysis project Ga0163108, IMG submission 109644) | Marine microbial communities from the Central Pacific Ocean - Fk160115 155m metaG | ecosystem: Environmental > Aquatic > Marine > Oceanic > Photic zone | place: The Central Pacific Ocean...
AACATACTGAAGACAACTATAGAAAACTCACTCGACCCTGAAGTAAGGTGGCGACTGAGGAGAATAATAAGCAACTCGCCAACTCAAAATTCCTTAGGATTTGATCAATTGCGATCAAAATCAAGAAGGCTCAAAGGACAAATAATTAACTTTACGAACACTGCCCAATACCACGGATCAACTATAACGCTCAGCAGATCCTCAGTTAAGTCCATAAAGCAGATTCCTGAAAAACTTAACGCCTCTGGTTATCTTATTATTAACGAAGAAAACTCCTCAGATATACCAATCACCAATATAAAAATAGACTTCAACTTATCACCCGAAGGCAAAATTTTAAGAGCAGGCCAAAATATAAATAAAACCTATGAAAGGGCAGGCGTATCATTTGCTTCATTACGAACAAATTCATACCTGACTGTCAGCCCAAAAGAAATCGAGGGAATTCAACAAGGGAATTCGGCCACAAATCATAGGCCTTTATTTGAAGGGGGCATATCTGCACATTTTTGCGATCCAGAAAATCCAAAAGAGAGCCGTTCAGTATCTTTCATCGCCCTTCGCGTTGGTCTAGTCAAACCAGGCGGAACTACTTTGACCGCATTCAGTTCAGACAACCATAAGATAGATGCAACTACAATTAGAGAAGGAAACCAATTCATTGGCATTCATAGTAAAACCCCTATTAGCCGTTTTACGCTAACCGCCAACTCCGATATCGACACAACGTTTTCATTCGATGATTTAATATTCACAGATTTGCAAAACTTAAATGAAGCTAATGGATCGCTATTAACTCTTAAGAATGGAGACAGGATATCATGCGAACGATTTGTTTTTCCCGAACATATTAATAGAGAAGAACAGAGCTTAATCGCATTCCCTTCGTCAAAGTCATTAGCTAAACTCAATATCAAAATGAAAAACATCCTTTCAATTCATAATAGGAAGTTGAATGGAGAAAATAAGGATCTACCACCTCATCTTTGGTGCCTATTAAATGACGGATCCACACTAAAGGTTAATCACTCTACTGAAGTGCCCCCTAAAACTGATTTAGGAAATTTTCCTCTAAATAAACTAAAACTCAATGCAATCTGGACATCAGGAAAAGAACTCGTTGAGCATAACCTTGACTTGAATGTCCCAATTAATGGCGCAGCAATATTAATTCGTAAGGATCCAGTCTACGTTGAAAGTTTTAAAATCAATGACAACAGCTTTGAAGGCACACGAAAAGATTCCTCCAAAGTTAAATATGTATTTTCAAGGATGCCTTCCATTTGGTTCAACAAAAAGCCGGAGCAGTACCAGTCTGACATACACTTAACATTAATTGACGGACAACAGATTCATTGCTCTAACCAATCCCTGTTTTCCATTTCAAAAATAACGGAAACTCATGTCATTTTAAAAATCCTCAAAGGAAAGGAATTATCTTTGCCTTTTGACGAAATTCACTCACTGAATTTCTAGCTATCTGCCCTCAAATCTTCTATCAATTTCTCCTATAGAAAATTCTGTCATTGTAGACCTTCCCCTCGTATCCACGTAAGGCATATCGCATTTTAGAAGATCAGAAACTAGAGCACTCATCTCCTCAGTGGACGTTGCCTCATGGTACTGCGAAACCTTACAACTAAGACTCTTTGTCAGTTCAGTTAATGTAATTTTGGTTTTAACATTGGTTCCTGACCCACTAAGTTCATCGACGATAGATCTGACAAAGCCTTCTGCCTCATTGCCCGTAAACATTGCCGGTAACGCCTCAACTTTAATATTATTATTACCGAAATCTTCAATTTCTAGCCCTATAGCCTTTAACAACGGGATTGAATCCAGAGCAATATGATATTCATCAGGCAATAAGCTTAATATGAGAGGGACAAGTAATGGTTGCGCATGAAGAAAGTCCTTTTCTTCGATCTGTTTTAAAGCCTTTTCATAAAGGATCCGTTCATGAGCCGCCCTCTTATGAAGCAATAGTAGACCACTCGGTTTTTGGATAATAATATATTTATTCAACAACGCGCCAAGAATCTCGAACGACTCTTTGTCCTCTATATCAATTCCATTATCAAGACTCTTGGATATTTTTTTCTGTAGAGAGCTCAAGTCAAAACTACTCAGATCCACGGAATTCTCTTCTAATTCCTCCTGACCGCATGACGGTTGAAGCAATTCAATTAATTGTTCTGACTCTGAACTAAAGGGAGGAACATTAGCCGAACTTCTAACACTTAAAGATTCAGACGCAGACTGACGCAAGGCCTCTACTATCAAAGAAGTTATTTGACTATGAACAATTCTCTCATTCCTAAACTTCACCTCTTTCTTAGATGGATGAATATTCACATCTACCTCATTAGGATTAACATCTAAAAAAAGAAAAATTAATGGGTGCATACCCCTCTCAGTCATTCCTCTGTATGCTTCTCGACAAGCAGTCTTAATTAACGGACTGTCCACAGGCCTATCATTAACAAATACAAACTGAGTCTTTCTATTGCTCACCGATACACCAGGTTTAGAAACCCAACCCCTTATATTCAAATCACTCTCAGCGTTCTCCTCATAACTTAACTGAATTAGCCCATTCGCGTAACTAGATCCAATCAAATCCAATATTCTATCGATCGGGTTAGACGCGGGACCTAACTTAAATATTTCTCGTTTCCCATGCCTAAGTGAAAACCCAACATCATAACGAGAAATTGCTGCAATCCTCACAACCGTTTCAATTCTGGAAATTTCTGTAGAATCAGCTCTTAAAAACTTTTTCCGAGCCGGAACATTAAAAAATAATGACTTAATTTCGACCTGAGTGCCAGGAGCATCACCAGAATCACGAATATCTTTAATCTTACCACCATCAATTAATATCTCTGTTCCTACTAAGGCCCCGTGCTGACGTGTTGATAAACGGAACTTTGAAACGCTAGCAATACTAGGTAAAGCCTCTCCCCTAAACCCAAATGTTAAAATATTATTAAGATCACTACTTTTAATCAGCTTACTTGTGGCGTGCCTTTCTATCGAAAGAATCGAATCATCACGACTCATCCCATGCCCGTCATCCACCACTTTAATTAATGCTTTACCCCCTCTTTCAATAATCACATCAATGCTTTTTGCCCCGGCATCCAAGCTATTTTCAATCAATTCCTTAACGACAGAAGAGGGCCGCTCAACCACCTCTCCGGCAGCTACTTGACTCGCAAGCGAATCAGTCATGACTTTTACTTTTGCCATATTTATTTTAATATCATCAATCGCATCTATTATGGATAATATTTGGATCTGAATTATATTCTATTCATCTAGTTTTATATAAAGTAATTATATTGTGAATATGATTAAACTCACAGATAGCGCAGTCAATCATCTTAAATCGCTCATATCCACTTCAAGCGAACCAGATAAAAACACATTGAGACTGTGGGTCGAAAAGGGTGGTTGCGCTGGAATGGAATATCAAATGAAGATCGCCCAACCGAAAGACGACGATATAATATTTGAATTCGGCGAAGTTACAATTTCGATAGACTCAAAAGACACATCAATACTGGAAGGTTGTTCAATAGATTACACGGACGATTTATCAGACTCAGGCTTAAAGATTTCCAATCCTAATGCTGCCAGAAGCTGCGGATGTGGCACATCATTTGAACCCAAGACAAAAGAGCAATGAATCACTCAGCCAAAAATCACGATTCTGAAATAAATGCTCTGCAATTCTAAATACAATCACCAAAATTCCTCGCCACAGAGGAGCCTTGGATTCATTTACTTGCCCCCCTTATTTTGGTGGTCCATTCTCATCGTCACACTCGCCGCAGTCGCAACCCTTTCGTGGACCTTCAGCACATACGTGTTTGATCACCCAAACAAAAAGATCCCCTATAAAATCTTAACAAAATTAAATAAAATAACACCCTTGGAGAAATTTCCTCCTCAGGATCCTCCAAAGGCAAAATTAAGCTTCTCTTCTACTAGGTCATTAATGGAAGAGGAATTTTCTAATTTTACTGGCGTCTATCTCTCATATCTTAATGATAATTTCCTTCGTGATTACATAGAGAATTACAAACGGACTGAGGGCGTCTATTATTTAAAGGGAACATTCACTGTTACTCATTCCCGCCAATTAACTAAATCTGATCTTTTCACTAAAGGCACTGTGCTGAGTGGTAACTGTGACTCATTTCCAAAGGCATACATCGAACTCGTACTTCCCTCATCATCTCCAAGCCCTGACACTTCAATCCCTATAGGAACAAAGTTTTCTCTTCAAAATGATGACTTTTCTTGCGTTCTACATGTAAGAAAGCCGACCGATGAGAGCATCTGCTTCACTCTCATTCCCATCACTTATAATAAAATCTCAGTTTCAAAGACAAGATCCATTGGAATTAATCCTCCAAAAACTCTTAATATTGACGGTGCTTGGCCCCTCATTAAGGACTCTGACCTAAAATTAGAAATTGAGCCACAAAAGACTTCTTAAAAAGCCTCTGTTAAAATGTATGAATGAACAGGCCCGATCTTAATTTGGGCTCAAACCATGTACTCTTAGGGGGCATTATCTCACCAGAATCAGCAATAGACATTAGCTGTGATACATCGACTGGATACATTGAAAAAGCGACAGACGCATCCCCACCTTCAACTCTGCGAACCAATTCCTGAGTACCTCGAATGCCTCCTATAAAGTCTATCCTGTTATCGGTTCTGGGATCATTGACGCCTAGCACAGGACCCAATAACCGGTCCTGGAGGATACTAACATCCAAAGAATTCACCGGGTCATCCCCGATCCGATCCCAATTCAAACTATACCACTGTCCACTTAAAAACATTCTCGTTTCACCCGCGCCAGCAGGATCACCATCATCAACCTCTTTCAGAGTCACTAAAGATTTAACCTTGTCAATGAATTCAGAATTTGAATAGCCGTTAAGATCTGAAACTGTCCTGTTGTATGGCAACACACTGAGTTGATCGTCAGGAAAAAATACAGTGAGAAACCAATTATAATCCTCTTCTCCAGTATGTGATTCATTCTCTTTCCTTAACTCTTCTCCAACCCTAGCCGCACTAGCACTGCGGTGATGACCGTCGGCAACATAGGCGGAAGGCAACTGCGAAAATAAATCTTGAAAATTGCCACCTCCAGGGACTCTCCAGATAATATGCTCAACACCATCATCAGCGGTTAACTTAAAATGAGGGTCAGTATTCTCAGCCACTTGATCAACTGCATTATCAATTCCTTGATCCTTTTTATATGTCAGAAAAACAGGGCCAAGATGAGCCCTGAGCTTCAAGGCAAGCGCAGTCCTATCATTCTCTTTTACAGGCCTAGTTTTTTCATGCTTGAGAATCGATCCGTCTTGGTAATCATCGATATGAGACACGGCCACTAAGCCAGTCTGTGAATGATCTCCCATGACTTGACGATAAAGATACATGCATGGCCCACTTTCTCTATTTAGGACTCCATTATCCTGCATTTCTAGGAAGTTTTTTTTAGCCTTCAGATAGACTTCATCTGAATAAGGGTCAGCAGTTTCGGGTAAAGTAATTTCAGCCCTAGAAACATTCAATAAACTCTCGGAATTACCTTCAGCAAGAATCGAAGCTTCATCACGATCAACAACATCATAGGGAACTGCAGCTACAGATTCAACTTTGTCAGTTGGGGGTACGAGTCCCGAGAAGGCTTTTATTCGCATTGATGAATGTGATAATTAGTTATTATTTTTATAGCAATCATGCTCTAACCCAAACAAACAAAAACAACAAACCATTTACTGAGTTTTTGTATGAAAATCACTTGTCTGATATTACCCTCTCTATAAATTCAAATTATTCATTAATAATCTATGATCGCTTTCTCAACTTGCTGGAACAGTCAGAAGCACTCTGACGGGTTGTCTATGGTTGAGGAAATTCTCGAATTAGGTTTCGACACCATAGAAATAAGCCATGGTCTCAAAGTCTCTTTACTCCCGGGCATTATTCGCGCCTTCGAAGAAAAAATCGTCAAAGTTTCAGGAGTCCACAATTTCTGCCCCTCACCCGTTGAAGTCCTCATTGATGCCCCTGACTGTTATGAATTCACTTCACACAGACAACGGGAACGTAAACGGGCAATCGATCTGACTTTAGCCACAATACGGACCGCCGAACGGTTCAATGCTAAATACATAGTCATGCACCTAGGGAGCATACCAATGAAAAGAATTTCTCCAAAACTGGAAAAGCTTGCATCGAATGATGAAAAAGAATCAAAAGCATATGAAAAGCTGAAATCTAAACTGATTAAAAAACGGCAAAAGATTGCTCCACTATATATGGAAAGATCAGTATCAGCACTGGACGAGGTCCTAGGTGAAGCCTCAAAAAACAATATCATTTTAGGAATCGAGAGCCGAAGTGCTTACGAGGATTTGCCAAACGAAGATGAACTCGTGACCCTCATGGAGCATTACAAAGACACTCCAACTATTGGCTATTGGCATGATTTTGGACACGTTCATAGAAAGCATAACCTGGGGCTACTTGACCATGAAGAATGGCTATCAAAAATGAAACCCCACATCAAGGGATGCCATTTACATGATGTCAAATGGCCGCATCGAGATCATCAGGTCCCATTTAAAGGTGAAATAAACTACTCAAAACTGTTTAATCAAATCCCTAATAATATCCCAATCGTATGGGAACTAAGCCACAGAAGAACAAAAAAAGAAATTCTTGAATCCCTTTCTGAGTGGAAATCAGTTTTTGACAATAATGCTCAGTAAAATCCATGAGCTTCTTAATCAGAGCTTGAGCTTCTATTCGAAGAAAGGGCTTAAGAATTCTCTGAACGACAAAAACTCCCCTCTCCTAATTCAAATAATTAAGTATGGTTTTTGTGGTCTTCTAACGACAACCGTACACATTTTTATTGTCTATGCTTTGGGATCAACCATAAATCCCGCAATCGGCGAACACATTTCAAAAGACCTGAAGGAGTCGAGAACAATTATTAATAATGTTTTCGCATTCTTAATATCTAATACAATAGCATTTAAGCTTAATGTTAAATTTGTCTTCAATAGCGGCAGGCACTCTAAGACTAAAGAAATAATATTATTCTTTACCGTTTCTGCTATCAGTTTTTTTTCAGGGCTGTTATCCATCCCGCTCGTATTTGAGTTAGTTGATACCAACAAAGGCATCGAGCATTTAGCTAATGGTGCATTCATAATAAGCTCCGCTTTAATGAATTTTCTATGTAGAAAATATATAATATTTGCCAAGTAAGGATCCTAAAAAAAAATAAGCTCAGCTGATGCCGAGCTTATTCGTTTTGGACAATAAAGAAATTAAGATTGGGGGATCTCGCTGTATCTATTTTATATTTGATTTGATACCATGCTAAGGGTTCATGGAAATCGTAAAATTACCCTGCCCTGCATTTTCTTTTCTTCCTTTTCCAAACTTTTTAGCAACGAACTCTCCCGACCCTCCCTTAGATACAAATGTCAACTCATAGACCATTGTCTCAAAACCTCTCCTTGTTGTAAACGTCAGGACTAACCTGGCCTTACAATGATCTGGTTTACTAAATGTATAAGAAAATGGGACCACCATATTACCTTTATCACCACCTTCAACCATTTCACCTCTACGGTTACTCCTGAACATAAGCTTTTTGCCTTGTCCCACTGAAATCTCCCGGCCTCTCAATGAACTTGGCACATTACAATTTTTATTACTCTTCTTCCTCGGCGGCTTATCTGCATTCATTGTTAAGTCAAGATCGACTCCTTCTACACCGACCCTCACCATTGCATTAATAAAGAAACCATCACTCGGCAGTGTAAACTCCTTATCCTCGCCATCTCCTTGTACTGCTTCTCCTAACCTCTCCCATCCGGCATTTTCTCCTGTCGGATTAACTTCGAGAAAGAAATTTTTTCCCCTGCAGGTACTAACAGTAATGACCATAACATTAGAATCTGTGTCATGGCGCATCTTGAGAATTTTAGGGAATACCCTGGCATCTAAAGGGTCCCCATCTTTTGCATGCTCTAGACCATCAGGAAATCCGTCATTATCAGAATCTGAATCATTTGGGTTGAAGCCACAAACTAATTCGTAGGCGTCACCTAGCCCGTCACCATCACGATCAATACTAAATTGAACAAGTTCCCCCTTCCCATCAATCACAGGAAAGACTCCGACCGAATTCGTGATGCATTTTATCTGATACAAATGTTCGCCTTGAAAAAACACCTTCCGAAAATTAATCCCTTCTAGACCTGGAAACAAAACCCTCAATGAATGCTCTATCTCTGAAGGCAAGCTAAGTAATGGCAGTCTATCATCAATTTCAGAAAACGTGCCTTCAAGATCATTGAACTTATCGCTTGAAGATTCTAATAGCTTATATCCGGCATCGAATTTGAAAGTCGACGTGTATCCATTAAGACCATACTCCACACAAATCATACCAGTTGGATGAGTGTCATAACTCCTAACACCTTCTGACTTAAAATCAGCGACGGCTCCCTCAAGGAAGTCCTGTATAGCACGAGGAATCTCCTCTGGGGGAGCCGCCATCACGGGGGGGGAATTCTTGAAAGCAATAATTATTAAGAGAGATGAAAATAGAAACCTGATATCAATCAGTTTAATCCATCTATAATTATTACTCATCTTACTATATCTTAGAGGCATTAGATTAACACAGTCTAAACATGATAATGATTTCCTAGTACTACGATTGCAGGAAATTCGATTGTTACAGTAAACCAATCATACGTAACATTCACATTAATTTGTCCACCCAAATGATCATAAGCAATTCTACGGCAAATGCTAAAACCAATGCCGGAATGACCTAAATTAGAGGTGAAGTTGGGGTTTTTTCTACCGAATCTACGCATCAGATCTGACACCTCGCCATCTTGTATTCCAGGATTTGAGTTTTTCACAGAAATGACAACAGAATCCTTAGTAACTTCGGAACTGATTACTAATTGACCCCCGGAAGGAGTATAACTAACAGCATTCTCAAACACATTTGAAATCAATATACCGAGGAGCACAGGATCTGATTTTATTGAAACATCAGATTCTACCATTTCCCACTTAGTCTTGAGCCCCTTTTCTGAGGCCTTATCAAAGAATTGCTTCCAGCCCTTTCTTAAATGATTACCTAGAGGAAACTCATATAAATTTACACTCTGACTGCCCGAATCTAATCGGGCTAGTAATAACAGGCTCGAGACAATTCTTTCCATGTGCTGTTGAAGTCCGAGAATTTTGTATAGCGTTTCATATTCCTCATCTGAAATTGAATCGGAGGACAATGCGACTTCAACTTGAGACCTGATCGCTGCTAACGGGTTCCTAAGTTCGTGCGCAGCATTTGATGTGAATTGCCTTTCCTGATTGATCATCTTAGCAACTCTCTTCAATAATTGATTCAACCTTTCAATTATAGGGACCAACTCCAAAGGAACATTCTCTAAGTCAATGCACTCATCTTGATCTCCAATCTTCAAGTCTCTTATTCTCCTTGAAATCAATCCAACTGGTTTGACAGAATTTCTAACGATTAATGCTGTAAATAGAAGTGCCGCGATCGAAACTATGGCACCTATCTGCAAGAGCCTTGCTTGCAAGTCAGATAAAACTCCTTCAATTTCTAAGCAATTGTGCGCTACAACCAAATGAACTTTGATCGGATCCAAAGACTTGGACGCTTCATCATCCTCTAATGAAGCCGGCTCAAAGACAACTCCCATGCACCTTATTGGAATCGATTTTTTCTTAGAGCTTAAACTATTAACAATACGTTCATCAACTTCAAGATCTCCACTAGAAATTACATCATCATAGCCCTTCGCATAATCAGCAGATTTCAATCCAACGAGTGGCAAATTAACACCTTCCGGAAGTCCGGAAGAACGGAACACCTCACGGCCGTCAGTAAATCTGAACTGGAAGAAATCCATTCCTTCTGGATCTTGCATTGTATTAAGCAGAGGCTCAGACAATCTAAAAACTACTCTGTCCCGATTTTGGGCAGCAGCTATCTGTTGGTATGCAAGTTTATCTCTAAGAAAATGATCAAGCTCGGAATATAGAACCCTTTCAACAAGCGAATAAGTAAAGTTAACAGCTAATACAATGACAAATACTGCTCCTAAACAAAAAGCGACGAGCAAACTTGTTCTTATTGATTTAGTAACCATTAACCAGAATTACTAATTACCCGGGTCCAACAAAACATACCCCAAACCTCTTCGAGTATGTATCAACCTAGGCACTCCACCTGATTCTGATTTCTTGCGCAATCTATTAATAAAAACATCAATAACATTACTATCAGCTTCATCAGCGAAATCGTACAATTGCTCCCAAATATCCGCCCTAGAAACAATTTGTCCGGACCTCAAAGAAAGAAGTTCAAGTAAGCAAAATTCTTTCGCGGTAAGATCAAGAGCCTGTCCACCTCTACTGGCGACCCTCGCTTTAGTATCAACTTCTAGATCAGAAATTCTAATGACAGAATCACTCTTATCATTTCCCCTCCTTACCTGAGCTCTGACCCTTGCCATGAACTCATCTAAAGCAAAGGGCTTAATTAAATAGTCATCGGCTCCGGCATCAAGGCCTTTAATTCTCTCAGGAATAGAATCTCTAGCAGTAGTAATAAGGACCGGGACATTTTTCTTAGCCTTTCTCAACCGAGTGAGTAGATCAAGGCCATCAATTTCAGGTAAAGTAAGATCCAGTATTACTAGTGAATACGGATTTTCAAGGGCCAGCCATAAACCTTCCTTGCCTTCACCCGTTTCATCAACGGCAAAACCGTCACTCCTAAGACGCTTAGCTAAAGCGTCTCTTAATGGCGCATTGTCCTCTACTAATAACACTCTCAAGATTCAAAAAATTTAAATTCTATGAATTTTTATATCATTTAAATTCTTTAAACTAAATAAATTAGTTACAAGTAAACAAATATTAATGTGCACTATTTCTGAGCCAACCCCCATCTAATGGGCCTCATTATGCTCATCATTATGGCCGGATTCAGTATGACCATGAGGCTTGAACATTTTTTTTGTATCTTTCCATTCATGCTTATCACAAGAAGAGATGAAGTATGCAGCAACCATTGCAAAGATAATTTTTAGGAAGTCCATGTTCATTTGTAATTTTTACTGAATAGGAAAATCCGATAAAAGCAAATCCTTAAACCCTCTTTTCGGAAGGATCCCAAATGAATTTATGCAGCTGCAGTTGAAAGGTTACATCTAGACGATCCCTTACTATCCAATCGACCATATCACTGTATTTGATTTGACCGAATACTGGCGAAAATATTACATTGCCGCAAAACTCATTAAGCTTTTCGCTGATTAGCTTCTCCCGAGACCAAATGTAATCCTCCTCAGAACCGATAACGAATTTCACTTCGTCTTTAGGTTTCAGCAATTTGATGTTTTCATAACGGTTACTGTTAGATTCACCACTGCTCGGCGTTTTCAAATCCATTATTATATGAACTCTTTGGTCAACGAGGCTAATGTCACGATTTCCACTAGTTTCTATCAATACTGTTTTACCCGCATCACACATGTCAGCCATTAGCGGAAGGACTCCTTTTTGCAAAAGCGGCTCGCCGCCAGTTATTTCGACAAGATTACAATTATAATCGTTCACCATTCCTAAAATATCGCCAATGGAATAATTTTTGCCTCCATAAAATGAATATTCCGTGTCACAATAATTGCACCGAAGATTACACCCCGTGAGTCTGACAAAAACGCACCTCTTCCCAACAAAACTACTTTCACCCTGAATCGATTGATAGATTTCAGTTAAACGAATTTTCTCAGAAGAAGTCATATAGCTTTATTACCCCGTAACATTACTAATACTCAATTATTAAAGTTTTATAACTGATGGACATAAAGAAAGCAAAAGCAAGAGTCACCCAGCTTCAAAAAGAACTAAACCATCACAACCAATTGTACTACAATGATGGCACGCAATCAATCAGTGACGGCGAGTATGATTCCTTGATGAATGAGTTAAGGGGAATCGAAGAATTACACCCCACATTAAGAACTGACGATTCCCCTTCTCAACGCGTTGGAGGGGCACCATTAAAAGAGTTTAAGCAAATTAATCATCCCGTCAGGATGTTATCTATTGAAGACATTCATGAGCTGAAAGAAGAAGAGCTTGCTGACACAAGCAAAAGCGCGGAACACAATCTCATTGAATGGCACAAAAAAACACGTAAAGCACTTCCTTCTGAACAAGATCTTTTCACCGTTGAGCCTAAAATTGACGGTGTTGCTGTATCAATCATGTATAGAAACTCTAAGTTAGAATATGCTGCTACTCGTGGAGACGGTGAAACTGGTGATGATATTACGCAAAATGTACTGACAATTAAAGCGATACCAACCTCGTTACCGGACCAAGCACCTAGCACCTTTGAAATACGTGGTGAAGTTTTCATGCCAAATAGAGCGTTCGAAGAATTAAATCAAATCCGTAGCGAAGAAGGAAAAACAAAATTTATCAATCCTAGAAATGCCACCGCAGGAACGCTCAAACAATTAGATCCTAAGGTCGTTTCTAATAGACCAATCGACGTCATCTTTCATAGCTTCGGTTTGATCGAAGGTTATGATCTAAAAACGATTGAACAATATCGGAAGACCCTGATTGATCTTAACTTGCCCGTAGACAAATGGTTTAGAATCGTCAAAAGCTCAACCCAACTCAGAGACGCTGTCTTGGAATTAGATTCAGATCGCCACACCTTCCCTTATGGAACTGATGGAGCAGTCATAAAAGTAAATCAAATAGAATCACACGAGTCATTAGGATCCACATCAAAGTTTCCAAGGTGGGCCTGCGCCTACAAATACCGCCCAGAACAGGGGCAAACAATTCTCAATGGAGTGACTATTCAGGTTGGGCGGACAGGAGTACTGACACCAGTAGCAGAACTGGATTCGATCTTCATATCAGGAACTACCGTGTCCAGAGCAACTCTCCATAACCAGGATGAAATAGACCGAAAAGATATTCGGCTTGGAGACACTGTCCTGATTGAGAAGTCCGGAGAAATCATACCAGCTGTGATCAAGGTCCATCTCGATAAAAGACCTCAGAACACAGTCCAGTTTGATTTATATAAACATGTCAATGGGAAGTGCCCGTCATGTAATTCGGCGATATCGAAAGAAGACGGCTTTGCTGCCTGGAGATGCACTGGTCCAAATTGCCCTGACCAAATCATTGCGAAATTAAAGCATTTCGGCGGTAGGAGAATGCTTGATCTTGAAGGACTTGGAATATCGGTTGCAGAAAAACTGGTCACTTCAGGACTAGTTAAAAATCCCCTCGATCTTTTTGATCTTAAAACAGAACAGCTTGCAGATATGGAACTTGAACCAGCTAAGTTAAATTCAGGGGCCAAAAGTAAACCTAGGCGATTCGGAGAAAAGAAAGCATTAAAACTAACTGAAAGCATTGAGAAAGCCAAAGACTTGCCACTCGCGCGGTGGATTCACGCATTAGGAATCCCCAACTTAGGAGAATCAGCCTCGAAAGAATGCGCACGCACTCACAGGTCATTGGATGAAATATTAAACTCTTCAATCCTAGAGTTAATTTCTGAAAGATGGGAAAAAGAGAATTGGGTAAAAAGCAATCCCATTAAATCAAAAAACGTACAGAGAGGAAGCGCTTCAAAAATTGATATACTCCAGCAATCAAAGGAATTCAAAAGTCGGATTACAGAAATAAATGAAAAGCTCGAAGATTACAAAATATCATCCGAACTGGGAGGCGTAGCCTGTCGATCACTAATAAAATATTTAAATTCAGATCCAGGAAAGTCCTCATTAAATAAATTAAAAACCTTAAACGTTAGTCCCAAATCAGCAAACTATGCACCTATCCCCTCACTACAGGAAACTGAAAACTTGCCACTAAGTAAAACTACTTGGGTAATCACGGGAACCTTAACTGAGTCCAGAAATTACTTTAAAAGCTTAATCGAAGAGAATGGTGGCAATGTGACTGGCTCAATTAGCAAAAAAACAAATTATCTTTTAGCGGGGCAAAACCCTGGCAGCAAAATAGATAAAGCAATAAAATTAAGCATAGAGGTTATTACTGAGGATAAACTTAACGATTTAATATCAAGGAATTAAATCGTGCGAGACAAAGAAACTGACACATCGTCTGTATCATTTAAAACGTATTTGCGAACACTTACGTGAACTTCTCTTAGGGGATAAGAAGCAAAAAGATTGTCCAATACCTCTTCAGCTAGAGTTTCAATCAACTTCCACTCACCGGCCATGCATAGCTTCTTTACGGATTCAGACACATTAAAATAATCAATTGTATTTTCTATACAATCACCTAGTCCAAACATGCTCTGTTCCGGCACCATTTTAATATCAAATGAAACATCTTGAGGACATGCGCGTTCAGCCTCAGTGACACCAACCTTCGATTGAACCTTCAACCCATTGATTTCGATAGCGCCGTTTTCCATATATCCTACCTTTATTTACAGGACAAATAATCAGAGAGTCGATTTAAGTTATCAATAACTAAATCGGGCGATGACTCTAATAACATCTCTTCACTATTATATCCACCTAGAACTGCAACTGTAAACACTCCGGCACTCTGACCCGCCTCTATGTCATGTTGCATATCTCCAACAAAAATTGTGTCCTGACGACTCAAAGAACACTCATCCATAAGTTTTCTTATCCATATTCTTTTATCGAGAGCCTCAGTGTAAACTTTATTAAAATATATATTAAGATTCAGATATTCAGATTGCCTAACATAATGTTCATTTTGGATGGAGCTTAGAAGGTAAGCCTCCGATCCAGACTCTTTACAGAATTGAAGTAGATTGAATGCACCAGGAAGAGCTTCGACAAGTTCCTCCGATTCATCGAAAAATTGCGTGTACAATTCCTCAAGCTCAGGCATCGGAATGCCCGGCAATACGTCCTTATAAAAATCAACGAAGGGAAGACAAAATGAATCACAAAACTCCTTTCTAGTTAGGGGCCTTTTATCATAATGATTTAACACCTTATTGGTCGCATCCACCACTGGTCCTAAGTCGTCAACTAGCGTACCAGACCAATCAAAAATTATATTTTTGAACTCGCTCACAGTAAAAATCAACCGACTCTAAAAATTACTCCCTTAACTTTTTCACGACCAAATAAGTTCTGAAGTTTTTTGATAATTTCAGGCTTCATTTGCCTATCAAGGGTATAATGAATCGATGGCTGAAGGACACTCACTTCAATCATTCCGTTTCTATACCCAGTAGGCCTAGTGTTCTCCGTTATGACTGGCGGCATAATTTCATTCCAAGCCCTGACCACGTCATCCTCTGATAAAAGATCACTGACACCCAATCCCTTAAGTGCGGCAGAAACTAAATTAGAAATTTCCTTGGGAGAATCCGTCTCATCTGGAGACTTCAGACCACGCCACTCATCAATTAATTGTTGCCGAAGAATAGAATGCTTAGTTTTAAACTTACGAGCCATTCTAACTGTCACCGTCATCGCCTATAGCTTCGACTGGGCATCCCTCCATAGCCTCCTCACAAAGCCCCCTCTCCTCATCCGATTCGGGCTGCTTATATAAGTACGAATACCCACCCTCTTCTTCTCTCGTGAAATTGTCAGGAGAGGTCTCCCTACAAAGATCGCAATCGATGCACTGGTCATCTACATAGTACTGCCCTTTGGCATTTTCTTCGTAACGGTCTTGTTTGTCTGCCATTGCTCAATGTTTGATGTTTTCTGCGTATAAGTTAGTCGTTAAAACTGAGAAGCAATCTTTTTTTTATGAATTCATTCATTGCATTGGCGGTGAAATGATTTGCATGAGCGCTAAGTTCAATAAACAATTCATATAGAATTTTAAATGGCAAATCAAAATAAATCGAAGGACGCAAATGAAGCAGGAAGTCTTCCTCATTCTTTGCCAGCAGAAGATGAAGACAATTCGCAGCCAAAGGCCTTTTCTGAACGAAGCAGTGCTCTCACAGATCTAGAGCCAGACCAAAACGCCACGCGTCAAAATAAAAGAAAAAATAGCATCTCACCATTATCGATATTTACTACTGCTCTTATTTTCACGATTTGCTTAGCAACATTAATTGCACTAATCGCAACATACACCAACGCAAAAAAAGAACTCGCTCATTCAAAAGAAAGCATCACTTCGGAGGTGCCTAAAAGTTTAAAAGGATCACAACTACAATTAAATGGAATTAAATGCGGTTGGGAATTGAGCCCGGACCTTGAAAGCCTCGACCCTCCAAGCGCAATCGTTCCAGTCATAATCATTAATGAAACGAAAGGTAATGACGGATACCTTCAGGTGATATTCAAAGATCCTAAAGGCAACATCCAAGGCGACCCAAACACATTCCAATATATATCAAAGAACAATTCATTTGTTGATCAAGGTGGCAATAGCTTAAAGATTAGGTCCACTAGTGGACTAAATAACATGTTAAACTTTTCTTCTTATAAAATAGCAGACTCCATAAGCACTATTGGACCATGGAGCGCAACCATTATGGAAAGCGGCCCGAGCGGAAAATGGTCCACCCTATCCATTTTTGAAATTCCCGGAAAAGAACTAAGCGATGCTAATCAATAATGATTTATTATCCCCCTCATAATCCTTTAAACAACTCAAACACATGAGCAACGCTGACACACAGACATCACCAATCGTGCCCACGGAAGGCTGGCATGTAATTCATTTATTTTATCAAATTGACCACACGCAATGGTCCTTACTCAGCGAAGAAGAACAACTCAAAGCAAAAACAGATTTATCAATACTGATACAAGAAATAAGAAGCGCACCGAAAACACAATTACTCTCCTTTAGCATAGTGACTCCTAAAGCTGACATAGGGTTCATGCTGCTAACTGACGACCTTCACTTGGCTAATACTTTTGAAAAGCAATTAACTCTAGCGCTAGGTCCAGACATTCTGACTCCAAGTTTCAGCTATTTATCTATGACTGAAACTGGTGATTACATGACTACTGAAGAAGAATACTCAGATAACACGCTAAAATCTGACCGCAAGCTAACTGAAGGCTCTGAAGAGTATGAAACTGCCCTCAATGATTTTAAATCTCACATGGCCAAATATTCTAACGACAAACTCTATCCTAACATGCCAGATTGGCCTGTATTTTGTTTTTACAGCATGGCTAAAAGGCGCGGCGAATCATTTAACTGGTACGCTCTACCATTTGAAGAACGCAAAAGACTAATGGCCGAACACGGCAAGGTCGGACGCCAATGGGCCGGCAAAATAAGGCAACTAATAACCGGATCCGTCGGCCTCGATGACTCAGAGTGGGGCGTAACCTTGTTTGCCAATAACAGTTATGACATCAAAGAGATCGTATATAAAATGCGCTATGATGAAGTTTCAGTAAAATACGCTGAATTTGGAGATTTCTATATAGGTTTACAACTCCCACTCGATCAGCTTTTTAGAAGAGTCGGTCTATAATTACATCCATTATAAATGAACACTCCTGTCGAACACGACGACCCAATAAACGCTAAGATATTAGAAATCTCAGAAGATCTGGTCAGCGGATTTCAAAGACAACCGTTCCACCTAATTTCAGAACAATCAGGAATTGAACTTGATATAGTAATCGAAAGAATAAAAAAAATGCTGCATGCGGGGGTTATAAGGAGAGTGCGGCAAACATTACTTTCAACCAAACTTGCTCACGGTGCTCTTTGCGCTTGGAAAATTAATAATGACAAAATCGATGATGCATTTGACTTCATGTTTAAAGAAGACCCATTCAGCGGGCATGTAGTCATCCGTTCAACCGATAGGGAAATTACCGGATCAGAATTCAAGCTATGGACTACACTCAAAGTACCACAGGGCGAATCCCTAGAAGAACACGCAAATAAAATTCAATCCATAATCGGAGCCGAAAAATACATTCTAATGCCAGCTAAGGGCGTTTTCACTCTTGGAGTAGGCCATGTTAGGAGAAAAAATCTGCCCCTAGGGTCAAAGTCTGATTCTCCGGCCAAAATGATGACAACTAAGGTTGTCGAGCTTTCGTCCAAAGAATGGGAAGTTCTCCTTTCATTGAAAGAAGAGCTAAAACAAGAGGAAATTTGCCCAGAACCATGGAACGCACGCGCCGAACGTCTGAATATACCATTGGATGAATTTTTTGGAATCGCAGAAACTCTTAACAAGAAAAAAGTTATAGGTCGTTTTTCTACATTTCTTGAGCATGCTAAACCTTCATCCACTGGAAAAAGAGTCACTCGATTCAACGGCTTATTCCATTGGCGAGTAAAAGAAGGCATGCAACTCCAAGCAGGTTCAGAGATCGGAAGGCACCACATCCTCACCCACTGCTATTGGCGGGAAGGTGGTGATAATTTTGGAAATGTAAATGTAATGGGAGTAGTCCACGGCACAGACAAAAACAAGGTCCTCGAGCACAAAGCAGCGATAGATTCACATCTTAAAGGGGTAGGAATTGACCTCTTATACACTAATGTCTTCTGGGGCGGCCGCAGTGAAATCAAGCCATCTGAAATTTCCCCTGAAATTTATAAGGAATGGCATCAAAAATACGCTTAAAAAAATAAACACATGAAATATATTATTCCAACCTTGATCTTATTATCATTGGCAAGCTTCAGCAGCGCTGAAGAGAAGGATAAAATTCAAACAATCAAATTGTCTGCAAAGGCTGACCCGCCAGGGCAGATGAAATTCACACAGTCGGAAATTAAAGCCAAAGCTGGCGACCCCATAGAATTAATATTTAAAAACCCTGACCTCCTTCAGCACAATGTTCTTATTCTAAAACCCGGAACAAAAGATAAGGTTGGAGCCCTAGCAGATGCAATGCTCACTGATCCCGAAGCATTGAAAAAGAACTATGTTCCCGCCAGCCCAAATATCTTACATTCAACTAAGTTAGTTAACCCGGGTGGAACTGAAACATTAAAGTTCACCATTAAGAAACCTGGCAATTACCCAATCATTTGTACATTCCCAGGTCACTGGCGTTTAATGAATGCTATCCTGAAAATAGAAAAATAAGGCAACCCCCGACCTTAGAATACGCTCTTAGCGAGAAGATATAGCTGAATCCTTAGATTAAATCATTAAATATAGAAGTGAAAATTTCTCAATGAGAAAAGGGTGCGTATTAACAATCACTTGGTGTTCCGTTATAATTTTTGTTACATCCATAATATATTACTTTTTCTTCTGGCCCAACGTCCAATCCAAAGCAACATCTCAACTCATTAGCATCCTCGAGGATGCTCTGAAAAGATACAGAACGGATTACCCTGAAAGCAAAAACTTGGGCAATTCCTCAGAAACTATAAATGCACTACAAGGAAAGAACTCTAGAAAGAAAATTTATCTGGGCAAACGGAGCATGTTGATCAAAGAGGGGCAGCTAGTAGATTACTGGAAAAGACCAATTATATTCACTGAAAGAAATCATCTAACCCGATTAAGATCAGCCGGAATGAACGGTCTCCATGGTGATTTTGATGACATCTACTCAAGCTTTTCAGTTAAAAAATAGAAGAAAATGAAATTATACCACAATTATTTGATCTTCTTTAAATATTTAACTTGATTAGATCTCTAGCTTTACTTAACAAAATTAGTAAACATTTTTCTATGAAGGAATATCATTGGCTACTCAAACTTGTTCTAGACGAAGGCAAGCAACGAGGTGATCGAACAGGCACCGGCACAATGTCTGTCTTCGGAGCCCAAGCAAGATTTAACTTAAGAGAAACGTTTCCCTGCCTAACTACAAAAAAACTTCACTTAAGATCAATCATTCATGAGCTTTTATGGTTCTTAAAGGGCGACACAAACATTAGTTACCTAAAAGAGAACAAAGTCACCATTTGGGATGAATGGGCAGACGATGAAGGTAACCTTGGCCCTGTTTATGGCGAGCAATGGAGAAAATGGAGAAATTCTAGAGGGCAAACAATTGACCAAGTAGCCAATCTGATCGATGGCATAAAAAACAATCCCACTGACAGGAGGCACATTGTTTGCGCTTGGAATCCTGGAGAGGTAGACCGGATGGCATTGCCTCCATGCCATGCATTTTATCAGCTCTATGTTGATATTGAGTCCAATGAATTGAGCTGTCAACTCTATCAAAGGTCCGCTGACCTTTTCCTTGGAGTTCCATTTAACATTGCGAGCTATTCACTTTTAACACTAATGGTTGCACAAGTTTGCTCTTTAAAGCCTGGAGATTTTGTACACACTTTTGGAGACCTGCACATATATTTGAACCACCTTGAGCAAGTCGAAACTCAACTCTCAAGAGAAACTCGAGAACTCCCTACAATGTGGATCAATCCTCAAATATCAGAAATAGACGATTTCACTTTCGACGACTTTAAGCTTAACGACTACGACCCCCACCCAGCCATCTCTGCACCAATTTCTGTATGAGTAAAGGGCCCGACAAATTGCCACGCCTTATAGCCGTAGCCGCAATGAGCAACAATCGAGTCATTGGGGCAAAGGGAACGCTTCCTTGGCATTTCCCGGAAGATCTGAAATTTTTCAAAAATCTCACCACAGGCCACGCTGTCGTTATGGGCAGGAAAACCTACCAATCTATTGGTCACCCATTGCCCAATAGACAAAACATCATACTAAGCAAGACAATGGATCAGCCAGCTCAGGGCACTGAGCTATATAATAGCATTGGAGACTTTATAGATGATTTTAAAGATACCTCAGACCCAATATTTATAATCGGTGGAGCTCAAATCTACTCAAGCCTCATGAATATGACGCGAGAAATCTATCTTACACATATTTATAAGGATTACGATGGAGATGCCAAGTTCCCGCCATTCGAAACGGAATTCACATTAAATAAAAAGCAAATAGCAAATGACCAGTTCGAGATATGCCATTACTTGCGATCCTAAATCGCAAGTAATTTAGCGCTGTTCTCCAATGCAAAAAAGGTGCTTTGATCCTCTCAAATAGAGAGCGCCATCTAGAGGCACAGGACTAGCTATTACCCTTTCGCCCATATTATTTTTAGACAACAATTCAAAACCACCATCAAACAACTTCATCACCATTACGACACCATCCTCTCGGGATAAAATCATTCTATCTCCTGCGATGACTGGTGACGAATAATAGCTGGAGCTAGACCTTGGAAGCTTTTGCTTCCAAGACAAATCTCCACTCTTAAGATCAAAGCAAAAGACCTCACCCCTGTCCGTTATAAGATAAGCATTTCCATTAGTTGCTATTGGACTAGGCACATCAGCTCCAACATCTTTAACCCACAGCCTATTTGTTTTTGTTATATCTCCAGTTCCCGATGCTTTCACTGCCGCGAAATGACCTTTCCTTCCATAAGGAACAACAGCAATCCCATCAGAAATGGAAGGTGAGGCTATGACCCTCCACATTGCCTTATTTGTTGGATTATATCCACCACAATCCCAAAGAAGCTTTCCATCTGAAGCCCTGTGTCCAGTGAGATGGTCGGAACCAAATGTAATGATTGTTTCTTTGCCCTTCTCACCAACCACTAAGGGCGTCGTATACGACTGCCCTGTTTCTGCCTTAACTTTATAAGTCCTATTTGTTTTCCATTTCAGCTTACCATTTGATTTGGAAAATGCGACAAGGTAAGAGTCCTCATCTGTCTTAGGATCTCCCCCTTCATATTCCTGCATCACAGCAATTACTATTAAATCTCCAACCAATACAGGAGAAGTGCCCAGATCCCACCACAAAGAATCCGACCCAAAATCTTTTTGCAAATTACGCTGCCATTTTTCCTTGCCTTGAAAATCGACTGAGGCCAGCGTCCCGGTCTTATAATAAACAAACACATTCTCACCATCAGTGACAGGAGAAGGATTGCTGCCAGATCCGTTCTTATGCTTGCCACCCCTTTCATTGCCAAATGTATGGGACCATCTCTTTTTCCCATTCCTATCTAAGCATGTTACCCCATCCTTTGAGTCTATTGCAGAAGTAATGAATATATTATCCCCCCATATTGCAGGGGTTGAACTTCCAGAACCTGGCAGCTTTACTTTCCATTTAATATTTTTCTCATTGGTAAAACTAGATGGAAATTTCACATTATCTGCCAAACCATTACCTGTTGGACCTCTCCAGGCAGGCCAATTCGCACCTAGTAATTGCGACACAAAAGCTAAAACACATAACATTATAATTGAAAAGATCTTCATAATCATACAAATCATTAATAATCAGCAAATTTAATCAAGTCTAAATGCAAATGTGAAGCGCCTATATTTGCACTAATCATAGACGAAGTTAAGATAGCTCCAATTATGCTCTATGCTAAGAAAACAATTCCCATAGTGGAATTCATTACAATTTGCTTTTTAAGCGCAAGCGCACCCCTCTCAGCTACCGTAATAAATAACACGAGGTGCCCCATTGAACCTACCGAGTTAGCCGTATCCAAATACAAGTCTAATTACGAAGGGAATACTATTTACTTCTGCTGCAAAGATTGCGTTTCCATTTTCGACAGTAACCCTAAGCCATATCTAAAAATCATTGCCGAATTCGATAAGCAAAATACCAGCCAAAAAAATAAATCTGCACTACAGAAAACTTTTGACGACACTTGGAACACTGCTTTCTCCTTCCCTGGCATTAGCATCCTATTAATTTCCTGTATAGGGATACTTTTAATTCGATTCGCATCCTTAAAACTTCCAAACTCAAGCCTCTCATCTAAATGCGCTCGAACATTATCTACCCCTAGATCTATACAATTAATAATAATCTGCTGCCTTGCCGCAGAAGCCCTTCATGCCCATCTATCACACAAAATAAACGCGAAGGATACAGAATTGGAAAACCAACTTCATTCTACAACATTCCTTGAATACGGAGCCCCCTTGATCCCTTCACTTCCAAAGGGTGACCCAAGCCTACAATCTAAGTACTATAGAGGAAATGATGAACGCAATCCCAATCTTTATAATGGAGGAAACTACAGAACATCTGAGTTTTATATTGATCTCTGCAATAATGAAGGACAATCAGTCAACTATGACTCACAAGTTTCAGCCGAGAATCTTTTCATTAGAGTTGCCATTAAACGGTCACCGAATACTGCGGAGTATTTTTGGAAAAAAGAACGGATGAATGGAATTTATGTCACTAAGAATTCCGGAAAGTTCCATTGGACTAAAGATAAGATTACTGACTCAGTAAAATTAATCGAAACCGAACACGAAAAGTCATGGGAATTCCGTTACCCTTTAATCGATTTCCATATAGACAACCACATAAAGGGGATTATTTACTTATGCGAGAAAAGGAAATCGGATAACGGAAATCTCATAGGAGGACGATTCCATTATGCGTTTCAATTTAATTTAGAAATTAATGAAGATAGACTCGATCCTATGTCGGACGTATGGATGGGGCCTCTGTACAGAAAAAGGTCCCTAAGAATATGGGAAATTCCAGAAAACGAATGGTTGAGCTCGGTGCCGATCCCAGAGAATCAAAGTAAAATTCCAATCAAAAACCCAACCTTACTAGGAATAAAAGATTACGAAGAAAACACAAATTAAGCATCCTCTTGCCAGTACGTGTCTGGACCGCTATCAATTATTAATAATGGCTAAATATGAAGATGAAAATGTACTGGTAATTCCCCGTGAACTATTTGACGAGATCGGATCATTCCAGGGAATTAATTTTAACACAACCAAATACCTTCCTTCTTTTCTTGATCCAACTAATAACTTTTTTCTTCCTAGGGAAAGCGCTGAAGAAGATCCGAGATACAAGCAAATCATCCCTTACGCCATCTTTCGCCACGAAGACACACTCCTTAGATATGTTAGAGGAAAAAAATCAGGAGAACAGAGATTGGCTAGCAAAGCTTCTGTAGGGATTGGAGGCCATATAAACCAAGACGATGCAGATCAGGCATCACTTGAAAGAGACACTTACATGACTGGGGTTGATAGAGAAATTAATGAAGAGCTAGAACTCAATTGTGACTACACACAAAAAGCAATCGCTCTCATAAATGACGATTCTAATGAAGTCGGACAGGTTCATATAGGCGTTGTCCATCTATTTGACCTTACTGGAAACAACATTAGCCCCGGAGAATCTAACATTCAGGATCTCAAATTCTTAAATAAAGACAAACTGATTACTGAGAGAGAAACTTTAGAAACCTGGTCCCAAATTTGCCTGGATAATCTCGACGCTCTACTCGATTAATTAATCCTAAACTCACACCTCCGAAGACCTGAAGCCTCCTCTTCATTGCGTGACACATTAGCCCCAAGAACCTTTGCAATCATTTGCTCTTCCATCCGATAAATCATCGGATATTCAGAGCTAATCCTTCTGTAAGGAGAATGATATTCGGTTATTTTTATTGAACCCTCTGAATCAATTTCGCAACTGGAGAGACAACCCTCGAGATCTCTTATCTTAGAAAAAGACACGGTTCTATCATAAATCGTTTCTCCTTTGACTCTCTTCTCATATTGAGCGCCGATTTCATGGAAATAACCAAACAATAACTTTTCAGCAGCTGAAGCACCATAAGTCTTATCAATATTTTTTAATAGACCCAAGATGAAATCGGCACCCAATTCAACAAACAACGGCTCGGCCTTACTTGTTAACCTGTAGGCCTTTTCTGGTCTTCCAACGGCCTTGGGCCTTCGCCAAGTATCAAGATAACCCCTCTTAGTTAATTCTACGCAGTGCTGCTTAACTCCCATGTAGCTCATTCCAAGCGATTCAGATAATTCGGCAACAGAAAGGCCCGTGGACTTCTTCAATGTCGAAATTATGTCAAACCATTGAGGTTTTGCTATGTCACGTAGAACTTTGAAAAACATGCTCTATCATTTTGATTAGGTGATACTTATGCATCACCATACATCCTCCTACCGGACCGTATCAATTTTGTCAAGAATGCTTAATATTTTTTTCTTTTTAAATTAATATTTGGCAGGTTTGACATAGTTTTAGTCCAAATTAATATGGATTAGTTATTTTTAATGAAAAACTCAAGCACACATCAAGATTCATCATTCAAATCTACTGGATTGGGCTATTGGAAAAATGAGGAGATTACTGAGGAAAATTGGAGCGACTACAAATGGCAATTAAAAAATAGAATCACTAATCTTAATGGATTAGAAAAACACCTAAATTTAACTTCCGACGAACGTAACGGGGTCATTTTATCTGGAAACAAACTCGCCTTATCTATCACCCCTCACTTCTTTAATTTAATTAATTCTACCGATCCTAATTGCCCCATCAGAAGACAAGTCATTCCAAGAATCGAAGAAATAACAAACAATCCAGAAGAAATGACTGACCCTTGTGGCGAGGACAGCCACATGCCAGTCCCTGGACTAGTTCACAGGTATCCTGATCGAGTTCTTTTCCTTGTCACTGACCGTTGTGCTAGTTACTGCCGATATTGCACAAGAAGCAGAGTAGTTAGCGGTGCCGGAGGTCAAGAATTCGAAACTAATTATGAAGCAGCTTTCGAATACCTCAAAAACAACACCTCTGTCCGAGATGTTTTGCTCTCAGGTGGTGATCCTCTCCTATTATCTAACTCAAAACTAGAATCAATTCTAAAAAGATTGCAATCCATCGATCATATTGAATTCATTAGGATTGGAACTAGAATTCCCATTTTTCTTCCGCAGCGCATAACTTCGGAACTTTGCTCGATGCTTAAGAAATATCATCCACTCTGGATGAGCGTTCACTCTAATCATCCCCGAGAAATCACTACAGAAGTAAGAAAATCCTTGAACAGACTAGCAGACGCAGGAGTCCCTTTAGGCAATCAAAGCGTATTACTAAAAGGAGTAAATGATGACATTCCAACAATGAGAACGCTCGTTCACAAACTCCTTCAGTGCAGGACACGCCCTTACTACTTATATCAATGCGATCTGATAAGTGGTTCAGCTCACTTGAGAACATCAGCCTCTAGAGGCATCGAAATAATTGAGGGATTACGTGGCCATACGACAGGATATGCAATCCCCCAATTCGTTATTGATGCTCCAGGCGGCGGCGGCAAGGTCCCAATTAATCCCGAATACGTCATCGAACGAGACGATAGCAAGCTAGTCATTAGAAATTACGAAGGAAAGTCATTCATTTACCCTGAACCTAAAATTCCCGTCATGTCTCCGCTTGAGCCGAGTGCAATGATGCATGAATAATAACCGGAATGCCGGGACTTATTATCAAACCACGCGCTCGGATCTTCCATGGTCACGAGTGGGTATATTCAAATGAAATAAAAAAAACATTTGGAAACCCTAATCCTGGCGACGTGGTATCACTTAAGGATTACAGAGACAGGCCCATAGGGTCAGCTATATTTAACCCCAAATCACAAATCGTTGCTCGAAGGTTTTCTCGCCGCAAACAAGGCCTAGATACTGACTTCTTCGCTAGTAGAATTAACCGGGCCATTAAATGGAGAAATGCTAGAACTGACATTGACCTCAGCCTTTGCAGACTAGTCTGGAGCGAGAGCGATGGACTGCCGGGCGTAATCATTGATCGATACGGTGATTACGTTGTCATCCAAACCCTAACTCTAGCCATGGATATGAGAATTAACAGTATAGCTGACGCAGTGATGGAGGCACTTTCACCAAAAGCTATTATAGCAAGGAATGATTCACCTAGCCGAATCGCTGAAGGACTCGATCAAGAAACAAGCGTACTTAGGGGCAACGAGCCTGACTCCTTCGACCTTATCCACAACGGAACCCATTTCACTATCGACTTATTATCCGGCCAAAAAACAGGACTTTATCTAGACCAGTTAGATAATTACAAAAAAATTGCAAAATTATGTCATGGGAAAGAAATCTTAGACTGTTTCACTAACCAGGGAGGGTTCGCTCTTAACTGCTCTTTGCAAGGTGCCGATTCAGTCACGGCAATTGATATCAGCGAAAGAGCCATACAAACCGCACAAATCAACGCCGATAAATCAGGAGCAAAAAACATCACCTGGTTGCAGGCCAATGTTTTTGATGAGCTCAAAAAATATGATTCTGAAGACCGCAATTTCGATTTGATAATCCTTGATCCGCCTTCATTTACACGAAATAAAAAGTCTCTATCAGATGCAATGCGTGGATATAAAGAAATACATCTAAGATCATTAAAAATCCTTCAACCAGGCGGCATTCTTACTACATTCACCTGTTCACACCATGTATCTGATCGAGCCTTTCTAGACATGATCAAAAGTGCATCAGTTGATTCAAAACGAAATCTACGCCTAATCGCGGAATATAACCAACGGGCTGACCATCCAGTGAATCCCCTTATTCCTGAAACATCTTACCTCAAAGGCTATTCATTTGAAGTGCTCCCTTCTTGGTAAAATGCAAAACACAGAATCGCTAATATCTAATTTTGCGTACCATTTAAAAATACTCGCAAGAGCGAATGTTCGCATAACTCAGCAGCGACTCCTCTCACTGTTGAAATCATCTAAATTGATGGTTTTGACGATAATTTCCTTCATTATCGGCTATGTCACGATCGGTTACTTAATGTTTAAAGGCGGCCTAGGATACATTGAAAATTTTCCAGGGCTTGGACCTATCCTTTCAGAGAGGATTTATTATCTCCTGTTTTTTTTTATTTTTTTGATGCTTATTTTCTCAAATGCAGCAATTGGCTATGCCGCACTATACAGAAGCAAAGAAACTCGCTGGCTTCATTCATTACCAATTAGCAACCAGTCTATATATTTCTGGAAATTCATCGAAACAATGACCCTCTCCAGTTGGGGGTTTATCATTATTAGCGCACCTCTATTGTGTGCATACGGAACCATAAAGTCAGCACCAATTACCTTCTACATAGGAGCCGGCCTTGCCTCTTTACCATTTGTAATCATTCCAGCCTCAATAGCAGGGCTCATTGTAGTTTTATCAGTACGATATTTTAAGCGCTGGTTCTCAGTATTCTTAATTGCTGGATTTATCTATGGAGTAACAGCCATTTCAATTTCCCTCATGAGCCCGCCCGTGGAGCCTCCACCACTGAAAAACAGTATATTCAATACCGTTAATCACGTACTAAGGCACACCGAATTGAGTGTTAATCCATTTATACCTAGCACATGGATGAGCAATGCACTTGCAGGATGGACCAGACCTTTTGACAGCAACGCCCTTCAGTATGCCATGCTTATGGCTTCATATGCAGGGATTGGTTTGTGGATTACACTTTATATAACCTGGCGCTTTTACCATTCCGGGCTGAGCTTAAGCATGAGAAGAAATGCACACTCATCTTGGAGAAAAAGAAGCAAAAAAGGCACAAATGAAATCAACCCAATACGAATTAAATCTCGTAAAGTCTCCATTTTACACAAGTTAAAACCAAAACTTGCCTATAGCGCTTTAGCGCAAAAAGACCTCCTAACGTTTCGAAGAGATCCTGCACAATGGATACAAGTCACTGTCGTTTTTAGTCTGCTCTTTCTTTACGTTCTTAATGTAAGGAATATGGGAATTGATTATCAAACGCCATTCTGGATAGAGATAATTTCATTACTCAATCTTGGTGTCTGCTCTCTTGCTCTTTCTACATTAACAACAAGATTCGTCTTTCCACAATTCAGCCTAGAAGGAAAAAGATTATGGATATTATCCATGTGCCCAATTCCAATAGAAAAAATTTTAATCCAGAAGCTTGTAACATCTTGCTGCATCACTGGATCCATAACAGCAATTCTAATGTTCCTTTCGAGCGCCCTCTTGAAAATGAGTATAGAACTCACGATGCTATACTCCATCGCAATAATCCTCATTTGCGTCGGACTAAACTCTATTGCCATTTCCCTTGGAACAATATTTCCAAATGAACGAGAAACAAATCCCGCAAAAATTGTATCCGGATTTGGTGGCACCCTGTGCCTAATTGTCAGCTTCCTCTACATCCTTTCAATTATTGCGTTTTTAACTTTTCCAGTTGCTGTAAAATTATCTAAAAAGGGAATCTTATCTACGTACTCTGAAGGAATATCGACGGTAATTGCCCTATTATTTTCTTTAGCGTTAACCATTATCATTAGCTTCATCCCTTTAAAAATTGCGCTAAAAAAGACAGGAGACTTGAGATATTTAAGAAACCTATAATATAAATAGAAATTTAATAGATTTCAGTTACATTATCAAAAGCAAAAACACACGAATGGATAGAGGTAACTACAACGCAGTTTATGAGGATCCTAATTTCCTCGAACTTGAACCTGACAGCTCATTAGATTCACCATTGACTGAAGAATCCACAAGGGCATCCACTTTAGAATTCGACGAGCAGCTCGCAAGCGCTCAACTGCAACTAAAAGAACTCAAAAAACAAGAGGAAGAAATCGAAAAACAAAAAACTGAACTTGAGCATTTGAGGCAAATGCAAAACTCATTCAATCGTGGGAAGGTTGAAATGACGGACAATCTACAGCATGCAATAACTTTACTAGAACGAGAAAGGTTAGACGCAGAACAAAGAATACTTCAATACACAAGAGCTCAGTCAATCTTCACTAGGACCTTAGAAGAAATAACATCCTTGAGCCCTGAAGAGGCAAACCATTCAGACCTGCATGCGCAACTTGAAATTGCAGGAAATGTAATCGAAGACGCACGTGAAGAATACGTCCGAACTTTAAAGCATTTGGACAGCCTTAACTCATCTGAGGAACTAGCTACCAATGAAACAACCTCAAATTTAAAATCCACATCCAAATCACCCTCATCGTTTCTTTATTGGTTCAGAAGTGGTTTTGCATTTTCCCTGCCTTTAATAGTTTTTGCGATCGTAGCATTTCTTGTTTACAGGGTTTTTACTTAGTTAACGTAAATAAATCCCGATAGCTATTTAATATAGTTTAGTTATGACAAGTAGTAACTCAGAACCTGGAAATCTTAAATCCAGTGAGCTTTCGGAAAAACTTAGCCGCCAGCAAGCAGATCTCAATCTGAGAATTCAGGAATTAGAGTCAGTGATAAAGGAATCGCCTAAATCTAGTCAACACCAACATAAGGTCATAACTACGGATAATAATCATCGCTTAAGCAGAACTCAAATGGCTGAATTAAGATCCAATACGCTAAAGAACTTTATTACTTTTGTCTTCGCTTTACTTCTTTTTTGTACAGTAAGTTATTTATTATATATCGCACTATAGTTGAGTTTTTTCCTAGCGTTTTAGATTCAATCGACTAAATCTTTCATATAAATGCAAGATAAAAGTATAGATGTTAATTACGTTGCAGACCTTGCCCGCCTCGAGTTAACAAAAGACGAATGCGCTCGATTTTCAGAACAGTTAAATGAAGTCATTAATTTCGTCAAACAACTCGAAAAGCTCGAAACTGACTCTATCGAGCCTATGGCTCACACCTCTCCTGTTTACGATGTTATGAGGGACGACGTACAGAGACCAGGGTTCGGTACAGATACCGCCCTTCTTAATGCACCAATGACTAGTAACAATCAATTTAAGGTCACTCGAGTCGTTGAATCATGAGCACATCCCTTGCCGCTCTTAACATAAGACAATTACAAAAAAATCTTCAAACTGGAAACATTTCACCAGTTGATATTGTAAATGATGTAATAGCATCGATTCAAAATAAAGACACTGATGTAGGAGCCTACTTATCAATTAATGCTGAAGAGGCTATCAAAAGTGCAAAAGAAGCGGACATCTCCAAACCCCTAGGAGGCATACCAATCGCCATAAAAGACCTAATCAACGTTGAAGGCCAACCATGTTCATGCGGCTCTAAAATTCTTAGAAATTCATACGTATCAACTTACGATGCGACTGTTATAACAAAGTTAAAAGAAGCCGGAGCCATTCCACTCGGAAGAGTAAATATGGATGAGTTTGCAATGGGTTCATCGACTGAAAATTCCGGAATCCAAATCACAAAAAATCCCTGGGACTTGGACAGAATCCCTGGTGGTAGCAGTGGCGGCTCGGCTGCTTCAGTAGCTAATGACACCGCAATTGCATCACTCGGTTCAGACACTGGAGGATCAATCAGACAACCATCATCATTTTGTGGCACCGTTGGATTGAAGCCTAGTTATGGTCGAGTTTCGCGTTTTGGCCTCGTGGCTTTTGCCTCGTCTCTTGATCAGATAGGGCCTGTGACTAAAACCAGTGAAGATGCCGCCATGATCCTTAATGCCATAGCTGGAAAGGATCCTCTAGACTCAACATCGCTTGGTTCTGATGTTCCGAATTACCTGGAATCACTTAACGGAGATATAAAAGGACTTAGAATAGGAATGCCTAAAGAATATTTTACTGACGGAATAGATCCAGCGGTCCTTGCCTGTATCCATAAGGGAATTGATACGCTCAAAGAACTAGGAGCTGAAATTATTGATATATCATTACCGCACACTGAATTCGCCGTATCAACTTACTACATTATTGCTACGGCTGAAGCCTCCGCCAATCTGGCTCGCTTTGATGCTGTACGGTATGGGAATAGAGTCTCTGAGCCAACAAATATCATTGAACATTATAGAAAATCCAGAGCTCAAGGTTTTGGCGAAGAGGTTAAAAGGCGGATTATCCTTGGAACTTACGTCCTTAGCTCAGGTTATAATGATGCTTATTATGTGAAGGCACAAAAAGTAAGAACCTTGATAAGAGATGACTTTGCCCAAGCCTTTGAAAAAGTTGACGCTATCGTTTCACCTACGGCGCCTACAACAGCATTCAAAATTGGAGAAATGTGCGACGACCCACTTCAAATGTATCTTGCTGACATTTTTACCATAGCAGCGAATTTGGCTGGCATATGCGGCATCAGTACACCTTGCGGATTCGTCACAGGAGATTCTGAAAATCAGTTACCAGTTGGACTGCAAATACTCGGACCGGCTCTTCAAGAAACTACAATTTTGAAAATTTCTGATGCATTTGAAAAAGCCACTGACTGGCACAGTCAAAGACCTCTAACCGAAAATTCCTAGGTTACTACTTGAGCCTTCCTAACTGGAGCAAATGAATGCCGGTGAATTGGGCACGGGCCAAATTCTTTTAGCGCATCCAAATGTAACTTCGTCCCATATCCTTTATGCCTATCGAAGCCATATTGAGGATAGTCCTCTGAATATTTTAGCATCAATCGATCACGCTCTACCTTAGCTATAATACTAGCAGCAGCAATTGATAAGCACTTCTCATCACCTTTAACAACTGATTGATATTGGTAAGGAAACCCCTTCACAGGCTTTCCATCAATTATCGCAAAGGATGGTTGGTTTTTTAGACTCATCGCTGACTCTGCCATCGCTCTGTGAGTGGCGTTAAGAATATTAATTTCATCAATTATTTCATGATTAATTACAGAAAAACTCCAAACAACTCCAGACCCAGGATCAGTTAGTTCTTCATAAATTTTCTCTCTGAGCTTAGCGCTTATTTTTTTTGAATCATTAAGTACATCAGAAGTATAAACTCTTGGTAAAATCACTGCAGCAGCGACAACGGGGCCGGCCAAAGGACCCCTGCCAGCTTCATCAATTCCGGCTACATATTCATGACCCTTTTTAATTAGTTCTTCTTCAAGCAAAAAATCAGGCATAACTATTATTACTTGTAAATAAAGGGCTACCCTTATAAATGAAACATATTAATATATTTACTTTAAAATCAATAAGACATGAGTTTGCTATATAAATTAACGATACCGTTATTTTTTCTAGATCAATTAACAAAAATACTTGTCTTAAATAATTTTGCATTAGGAGACCAAAAAACAATAATTCCAGATTTTTTTAATTTAGTAAGGGTACACAATACAGGTATAGCTTTTGGTAAATTCAATGATGGTGATGGCTCAAATGTAATTTTCACTGTTATTTCTTTGCTCGCATTTTTGGGGATAATATTCTTTTGGATACGAGGGCACTTTCCCGGAAAACTAAATCAATTTGCAGTCGCCCTCATAACTGCTGGCGTTGCAGGTAATGTCACTGATCGAATACTTCATGGTTATGTTGTGGATTTTTTAGATTTCTATATTGGAGACAGTCATTGGCCTTCATTCAATGTTGCTGATTCATGCATCTGTATAGCAGCATCACTCATTTTTATTTCAGCCTTTACCAAAGAAGGCACAAACCCACAAACAGAAGATAAATGAGCGATTCAAGAAATGAGAATTCAATAATCGCTGAAAAAAAAACACTCCGAAAAGCCATCATCAAAGGCATTAATTCCCTTGACGCTAAGATTAAACGAAAAGCCAGCGAATCTATATCAAATAAGCTTACAAAATTAATCAGAAGTGACTCTACAGTACTCTGCTACTATCCACTTCGGTCCGAACCGGATATCCTTCCTGTCATCCAACATTGGCTCGAATCAAATTTCCGGGTGTGCCTTCCAAAAGTTGAACGGAATAAAATTAAATGTTACGCAATCAATGAAACTGAAAGTTTAATCAGCTCTTCAATGGGCATATTAGAACCTAATAGCTCAAACAAAATAATCAGCTCGAAAGAAATTGATTACATTATAGTTCCAGGAATAGGGTTCACTCTTGAAGGGAAGAGGCTCGGTAGAGGCGGTGGACTTTATGATAAATTTCTCAATCAAATATTACCGCAAACGCTCAAGATTGGAGTCGCTTTTAAATTACAAGTACTAGATAAAATGCCAACACAAAATCATGACATGAGTGTTGATTTACTGATAACTGAATAAGTAAGATCCATTCACGCCCACTTAGGGACATTCAATTCAAAACTTGGTATTCGTGTAAAGACAGGAACCCCCTCATCAGTTTCACCAAAGAACGACCCGTCGACAACACAATCAGAATCCACTACATGATAGCTGTTGTAGCTAAAATTTTCGCCAGCGGTAATTTTTGGAAATTGCCCAACAACACCATCACCCTCAACTATAGTCTTGTCGCCATTTAGAAGTGTAATTACCCATTTCCTTCCACATATTTTAACTGTTTTATCAGAAAAGTTTTTAATCGTAACAAAATAAACAAATGGATGCGGTTTGTCTGCCGGAGCTTCTAAGCTTGGCATATAAATGACATCATCAATAATAACGTCGAGTCCTGAAAGTTCTATGATTTCCAATTAAAATAGATATGGGTTTATTTACTTAAAACTAAACAAACAAATTAAAACTTGGAAGCATCAAAAAACATATGTTGCCCTGCTCACAATCGAAATCAATTGCTCTCAGCATAGCAGGATCAGATCCATCTGGAGGCGCTGGCATTCAAGCGGATATAAAAACATTCCACTCGTTCGGAGTTCATGGTTTAACAGCAATCACTTGCGTAACTTCACAGGTGCCTGGCAAAGTCATAAACATAGAACCAGTAAGCGTCTACGCACTGAAAACTCAAATCGATACTCTATTCAGTGAATATAACATATCAGCAATAAAGACAGGCCTCCTAGTTTCATCAGATTTAATTGAGGTTCTAATTTCATCATTAGACAATGGCCACATCGATGTTCCTCTCATAGTTGATCCAGTCATGATTTCTACTAGTGGTACAAAATTGTTAAATGTTGATGCCTTATCACTTTATATTGAAGAGCTAATACCAAGATCAACCCTGTACACGCCTAATTTATCTGAAGCCGCGACCCTGCTTGGTATTGAATCTGAAGACATAAATGATCCTGCACAATGCGCCAATCTCTTATATCAAAAGTATGAAGCCTCCGTTTTGCTTAAGGGAGGGCACTTTAAATCAACCATGGCCACTGATTTCTTAGTCGATGAATCGGGAATTAAAAGTTTTTCAGAACCATTCTCAGAAAAGTCTCCCGCTCATGGGACCGGCTGCACCTATTCTGCATCTATTTGCGCATGTATCGCTAAGGGCTTTAACCTTCATGACTCAATATTGAAATCAAAAAACTATATCAGCAAATCAATTGCCCGGTCTTTTGAATTAACATCGGGTCACTTTACATTAAATCATGACACTGACGACTCTAAGCCCCCTCAGTAGATTTATTTTTTAGGCAAAATAGTTATCTTCCGGTCATTCGAGAGCTGTGACCCTGGCGTAGATCTTCCTTTCTCAACTTGAGATTCAAGTAATTGTAGCAACGAAGAAACCTTATTAGGGTGCTTACTAACCAAATTATTTCTTTCCCCTGGATCATTTTTTAAGTTAAAGAGTTGCATACTAGGAAGACCTTTTTTCTTTGCTTCTGACTCTCTTGGGGCACTCCACCCACCACTTCCACGTGAAATGCACAATTTCCATTCCCCTTCCCTAATCGCAAATGAACCACTTATGGAATGATTAATAATAGATTTGCGGTCATTTGATTTTGCCCCATTAAAAAATGGAATAAGACTAAAACCATCCTCTCCCCCTTTCGTTTTACCCTTTTGCAGGGAAATCTCTTCCAGAGTTTTATATATATCAGTTAAAGAAACGGTAGACTTATTCGAAATTCCCGCATCTATATGATCTGGCCACCTCACGATCAATGGAACTCGGTGACCTCCTTCATATATATCAGCCTTATGACCTCGAAATCCGCCACTTGGATCATGACCTTTATCTTTTAATAATTCAAAATTCGCTTCAGGAGAGCAGCCATTGTCACTGGTAAAAATTACAATAGTACTTTCATCTAATTGTGTTTTACGAAGAACTTTAAATAGTTCACCCATATGATGATCTATTTGGATAACAAAATCCGCATAAGGGTTCAAACCGCTTGCTCCTTTGAATGGAGGCACTGGAACAATAGGAGTATGCGGTGCAGGTAATGCTAGGTACATAAAGAACCTCTGATCATTTTTTGCTCCTTGCCTTTGAGCTGAATGATTTAATATATATTCAAATGTCTTTTCAAAAAGGTGGGGAAGGACCTCATCGATCTTGAAGTCACTACCAATCGGACCTTTTCTGTACCATCCGTATCTGTCTTGAGCTCTGGTAACTCCCTCTTCCCTCTTTGGCTCCGATGTTATTTTTCCTGTATCAACCCAAACATAGGGCGGCATATCTAATGAACCACAGTGTCCATAGTAATAATCAAAACCATTTATATCTGGCCCATTCTTCACGGGTTGAGTGAAATCAATTTTATTATCCTTCTTTGCCCAATCCCACCCCAAGTGCCACTTACCAATCATGGCCGTATTGTACGCCGCGCCTTTCATAAGATGCCCTAAAGTCGCTCGGCCCTTTGGTATTAAATGCTCACTCCTTCCGCTTAAAACTCCGCGAGCTATTCTTGTTCGCCAGCAGTAACGGCCCGTTAAAAGACCATAACGAGTTGGCGTGCAAACTGAACTTGGCGAATGCGCATCCAAGAAAGTCATTCCTTCGTTTGCCATTTTTTGCAAATGGGGAGTCTTTATTTTTGAATTGGAATTCGTTGGAGTTACATCACCTATACCAAGGTCATCGGCCATAACTAAAATCACATTCGGCAATGCTCCATAAAGTAGTTCAGCCCGAATAAAAATTATTCCGATAAAAATGATTAACCTGAATGGAATGTTCATCATTCAAGTAAACTACCCACAATAAATAATGCGAACCCAATTATTTGGTATAGGAATCAATAATTTTTGAAATTCGGTTACCTTGCCCTGAAGCTGGTGCACTAAAATTTTCTATGCACGTCCTAGTCAACTGGCCAAGGAACCTAATACCTTTATTTATATTAATTTAGAGAAATACAATCAATCCAATTATTGATTGTTGATTAAATAATTAATAATTTTGCTTAAAATTTAATATATCCTTGATATCAATACTCCTAATATTCCACGATCTCGATAGATCAATAACTTGAGAGTTTGTATGGCATATTATAATTTAATTTGTTAAGTATTTATCAATCACATGAAACAACCTACCCGTAGAAAATTTATAAAGGGCTCGCTATATGGCGCCGCCGGAACAAGTACATTCTGCAGTCTTCCTGCAAACGCAAAAGTCAAAGGAGCTAACAGTGATGTGCGCGTCGCTGTAGTTGGAGTTGGAGGTCGTGGAGGAGGTCACGTAAATGCATGCATAGGCAATAAAAAAGTTAGAGTAACAGGCGTATGTGATGCTGATTACAAACGCAATGAGTCTAATGCAAACCGAGTAAAGGATAAACAAGGAACAAAACCGAAGCAATACGAAGATTACAGGGAATTATGTACCGATAAGAACATCGATGCAGTCATGATTGCTACCCCAAATCATCTACACTCATTGGTAGCAATACTTGCAGCACAAAATGGAAAACATGTGTATGTAGAAAAACCAGTTTCACATAATATCTGGGAAGGCAGAAAATTGGTCGAAGCCTCAATTAAATACGGCAAAAAAGGAGTCATTGTTCAACATGGTATGCAGCGCCGCTCAGATTCAGGATGGCGTGAAGTAATGGAGTGGATAAAAGACAAACCTTTAGGAGAGATGATCGTAAGCAGAGGCTTTTGCTATAAACCAAGAAAGAGCATAGGCAAAGTACAAGAGCCTAAGCAGCCGCCAGCTGAAATCAATTACGACTTATGGTCTGGGCCTAGACAAATTTTACCAATCCGACGCGATCGATTCCATTATGATTGGCACTGGCAACGTCAGTACGGAAACGGTGACATTGGAAACCAAGGCCCGCATCAAATGGATGTAGCCAGATGGGCATTGGGTCAGGAAAAATGCGCTCCTAATGTATTAAGCATTGGTGGAAGGTTTGGATATGACGATGATGGAGACACTGCAAATACGCAAATAGCATTCTTTGATTACAAGCCAGTACCATTAATATTCGAAGTGCGAGGCCTCCCTGAAAAGGGTCTCGATTGGGGCAAAGGAATGTCCAATTACAAAGGAGCGAGAGTAGGAAACGTCATTGAGTTTGAGGGCGGGTACATAAGTGAATCCAAAGCATATGACAACAAAGGAAAGAGCATAAAGAAATTCGGAATTACAAATGGTCGAGGCCATTTTGAAAACTGGATAGCTTCCATTGAAGAAGGAATAAAAGAAGGCAAACATGAGCATGAACTTTCAGCTCATACAGGTCACGTTTCTGCTGCTTTAGGACATATGGCTAACATTTCCTATTATATCGGTAAAAATTCCACACCTGAAGCATGCCAAGATTCCTTAAAAGGCGACAAGATGAAAGAAGAAGTGTTCAACAGATTCGCTCAACACCTTGAAAACAACGGAATCAATATAGAGAAAACACAGACTACTTTGGGTCCACTCTTGAATTTTGACCCTGACAAAGAACAGTTCACTGGTGACCTTTCTGAACAGGCCAACGAGCTGGTAAAAGGTGATTACAGGGAAGGATTTAGAATTCCCGAATCTGTTTAAATTTATACGTTGGATATATAAATATATGTGAGTGGTAGTAATCACTCCCATAATTATATAATTAAAATTATCACCTACTGTTTCCTTTAAAAATTAAATGACCGACGCCTCAAAAGAAAAACGCCGGCCAATAAACAAACTATTAGCTGCTAACCGAAGCGAAATAGCCACGCGTATTTTTAGAGGCGCAACCGAACTTGGTCTTAATACGGTAGCTATTTTTGCTGAAGAAGATCGCTTTTGCGTACATCGATTCAAGGCGGATGAAGCCTATAAACTTCGAAAAGAAAAAGGGCCCGTAGGGGCTTACTTAGATATTGAAGGGATAATTTCTATCGCCAAAGAGCGTAATGTAGATGCCATTCATCCTGGGTATGGATTTTTATCTGAAAATGCAGAATTTGCTAAAAAATGTGAAGAGAATGATATCATCTTTGTCGGCCCTAGATCTGAAGTTCTCGCCGGAATGGGTGATAAAATTGCAGCAAGAAAGCAAGCAGCAGAACTAGACATCCCCATCCTAACCGGAAATCCCGATCCAATAAAAGATAAGACCGATGCGATCGAGCTAGCTCGAAATATAGGCTTCCCATTAATAATTAAGGCTGCATTTGGCGGAGGAGGAAGAGGAATGCGAGTTGTTAATGATGAAGAATCATTGCCTGACCTCCTCAATGAAGCTCAAACCGAGGCCCTTAATGCATTTGGTGATGACTCAGTTTTCTTGGAACGCTTCGTCAAAAACGCCAAACACATTGAAGTGCAAATAATCGGTGACCAGCACGGTAACGTCGTTCATCTACATGAAAGAGATTGCTCCGTTCAAAGGAGACATCAAAAAGTCATTGAGATTGCTCCCTCAATTAACATTTCTGATACTATCAGAGAGGAGCTATGCTCAGCCGCTGTAAAAATTGCAAAATCCATAAAATACGATAATGCGGGAACCGTTGAGTTCTTAGTAGATACAGATTCTCAGGAATGGTTCTTCATTGAAATGAATCCAAGGATTCAAGTAGAGCATACTGTCACTGAAGAAATCACAAACATCGACATTGTCAGAACTCAAATATTGATTTCTCAGGGGCATGAGATGCATTCCAAAGAGGTCGCCATGCCTAGCCAAGAAAACATTGATAGGAATGGAGTAGCAGTTCAATGCCGTATCACCACAGAAGACCCAGAAAACAAATTCACACCAGACACGGGTAAAATCCTAACCTATCGATCGGCTTCGGGTCATGGTATCAGACTCGATGGTGGACTTGGCACCACTGGAGCCACAGTAACTCCATTTTACGACTCGATGCTAGTCAAGCTTACGACGCATGCCCCGACTTTTGATATCGCAATACAAAGGGTCAGAAGAGCTTTGAGGGAATTTAGAATACGTGGAGTTAAAACAAACATACCTTTTCTTCTGAACGTCATTAACAATGATAAGTTCAGCTCAGGCAATGCCACGACAAGACTCATCGACACAACTCCAACCCTCTTTGACTTCAAGCCCAGGAAAGACAGGGCTACAAAGCTTCTCAATTTCCTAGGGGACGTTATCGTTAACGGCAACCCCAATGCTAAGGATCAGAGCCCCTCAAAGGCTCTAGCACAAGTAAATGCACCGGTCACAGACCCAAAGGAACAAAGAACCAAAGGAACGAAGGATTTACTCAACGAACTCGGTCCCGAAAAATTCTCTGAATGGATATTAGAACAAAAAGAACTCCTAATTACCGACACGACTCTCCGTGACGCTCATCAGTCACTATTGGCAACACGGGTAAGAAGCTATGACATGCTTGCGATAGCAGATGCAATCGCAGAAAAAACCCCATCACTCTTCTCTCTTGAAATGTGGGGGGGCGCCACATTTGACTCTGCAATGAGATTTCTGAAGGAGGACCCATGGCAAAGGCTCACACAACTTAGAGAGAAAGTCCCCAACATCCTTTTCCAAATGCTCTTCCGAGGATCAAATGCCGTTGGGTATTCAAATTATCCCGACAATGTAGTGAAAGGTTTTGTCCATCATGCCGCAGAGCGGGGAATGGATATATTTCGAGTCTTTGATTCACTCAACTATACTCCCAATATGAAAGCGGCCATGGAAGCAGTCCGCGAAACTGAAAGCTCAATTTGTGAAGCTGCGATTTGCTATACTGGTGATATTCTAAATGAAAAAAGGGACAAATATTCATTAAAATATTATGTTGATCTAGCGCATGAGTTAAAGCTCATGGGAGCACATATCTTATGTATTAAAGATATGGCAGGCCTTTGCCGTCCCTACGCTGCAGAAAAACTAGTACGAACACTAAAAGAAGAAGTAGGCCTACCGATACATTTCCATACACACGATACTAGCGGCATTAATGCCTCATCTATATTAAAGGCCTCCGAAGCTGGGGTTGATATAGCTGATGCTGCACTTTCTTCAATGTCTGGTTCAACAAGCCAGCCATGTCTAAATTCAATTGTCGCAGCATTAGAGAATACTGAAAGAGAATCGTCACTTAATCTCAGAGCACTAGATGAATTCTCTGATTATTGGGAGGGAATTAGGAAATATTACTTCCCATTTGATACATCTCCACCTCACGGCACAGCTGAAGTCTATTTGCACGAAATGCCCGGAGGTCAATTTACAAACCTCAAAGAACAAGCAGAAGCCATGGGCCTAGGATCCCGCTGGCCTGAAATAGCGCAATGTTATGCAGAAGTAAATGACCTCTTTGGAGACATTGTCAAAGTAACACCTTCCAGCAAAGTCGTTGGTGACATGACAATGTTTTTGGTGACTCAAGGCATCAGCCCAGCTGATGTGATTAACTTACCTAAAGGAACAGCGTTCCCAGAATCTGTTGTTGATATGCTCGGCGGTGGATTAGGTCAACCAATCGGCGGCTGGCCTTCAGAAGTTCAAAAAGTAATCCTCGGAGACAAAGACCCAATAACTGATAGACCTGGAGACCATGCAAGTGAAGTCAATCTTGATACAATAAGAGAGGATCTGAAAACTCAAATAAAGCGAAATCCGACAGAGGATGAGATTTGGAGTTATTTGATGTATCCACAAGTCTTTCTTGATTTCATTGCAAGCAACAATGAATTTAGTGATCTAAGCGTATTGCCTACCCCTGCTTATTTTTATGGCGCACAAGTTGGTGAAGAAATCAGCATTGATATCGAAGTCGGTAAAACGCTATTCGTCAAACTTATCAATGTTGGTGAACCTGATGAGAACGCTAATCGTAATGTCATTTTCGAACTCAACGGATCATCACGTCATGCATTAGTCACTGACAGAACCCTTACACCTACAGCAATATCTCGTGCAAAAGCTGATAAGGCTGATCTAAGTCAGATCGGAGCACCGATGCCTGGCCTAGTCGCTGAACTCAATGTCAGTATAGGCAACAAGGTCGAAGAAGGTGACCCCCTATTAACATTAGAGGCTATGAAGATGTACACTACGGTATCCTCTCCTCACTCAGGAACTGTAGAATCAATTGAAGTTACTTCTGGTGACAATGTTGACACCGGAGACCTACTTCTGGTTATTGCTTAACAATCCTCTAATCAAAATTACTCTCTAATCTTAAGCGCAAAAATGCCTTTTGAGATTCTGACGGCAAGCGAATTAGATTGCTTCTTATCAGAGGTCCAATTTCGGCTCGATCAATCGGCAGATTATTCCATTTATTCAAGTCATCAGAATACTCGAAAAACACTTTAAAATCACTTACGGCCAACCTCGTACCCACCTCCCATATCATTGCATTCCCCTCAACGTCAAGGCTAGGCAACTCTAGTTGATCAGAGCGCCCTGCTTTTCCAACTAGAACATATTCTATAGCGTTCATTAACCCGTCTCCATCATCGTCTGCATCCTGAGGCCCAATCTCATTCAGTTCAGACCACATTTCATAAGTCTCTTTTAAAATTATTCCATGTGGGCTCCCTAGGTAACTACCAATTGTCCAAGACGATCTAGAATTATAAGTGGACGGATCAATAAATAAATCATTCAACTCTAATGAATACCCATACCCATCGGCCTGACTGTACCATTCATCATTAAATAAAAATCTAGCCATATTAAAGGGATAAGGTTCAGGCAACTGAAGGATTAGTTCCTCGCCTCCATTATTCAATCTCCCTACATACTGATCAATTAAATGGTCCACATCACCATACCTTGAAGCAAACCCGTTTAAACTAGACACAAGAACGAATGTCTCCTTAGGCGAAAGCAATACTTCACCAAATGTATACTCAATTCCTTTTACAAAACTGATTCCATTTAAATTTAATGTTTTATCTCCAACATTCTGCAATTCAATGTACTCGTAATCAGAACCACCCAGAGGATTATACATAATTTCCACTATTCTAAGGGAATTATATATTCCCAACAGCCTCTCATATTCTATAAACTCATCTGAACCTTTTGCTGGCTGATCAACTCCCGGTGTAGGCACAACAAATTTCTGATAGGAATCAGTTCCGACAATTTTCCCTTCTGATATCCCTTCATTCTGCGGACCATATATAACGACATCTAGAAGAGACCCATCTCTATCCGAGAGAACGATTTGATCAAAGTCAGTGGAAAGTTTAAAGCGCTTAGGTTTGATGCTTACATTACCATTTGGAGCAATAAAACTTAATTCAGGAAGAACCATCGTATTTTCATTAGTAGATTGCGAGTCAGAAAGATTGATTCCTGATATTTCGACTGGAAATGACGAAGGGTTAACCAATTCAATAAATTCACTCCCATTTAATTGTCCTGGATTAGCCAGCCATTCACTGATTCTAAGATCAGAAGAATCACCAATCATCGCCTCCCTATTCTGAGTCCCTGGAGTCGGGACATTTAACGCCCACAAAGAATCCCTTCCTTGCCTACCAATGGAGTAATTAACCGTCTGGAATCCATAATCAATCGAATCTAACAGCTCATCTGAATTAAATAAGTAGAGCGCCCCCCCTCCATTACTTATGCTATCAAAATCTTTAGAAAGATTAATATCAATTACCAAGTATCCCCACGCTTCAATCTCATTAATTTGGTCAAGATCTATTCGCAAATCATCACCGGCCGAGGAAACAACATAAAAGCCATCCAAGTTGAGAGCCTTAGGACTTGAATTGTATAACTCAATGTATGAAGGATTGGCGCCATCGGATTCATAAATTCCTTCATTCAAAATCAGCAACTCGTTCAGAACAAGCCTATCAGGATAAGAATCAACAATTTCCCATTGCTCTGACCGAGTCGGTGTTTCCTGCCAATTTCCTGCAAAATCTTGCCCCGAAACTTCAACTGTATAATTACCAGGTGACAAATCCTTTAAAAGTATCTCTGCACTACGAACAGTGGACCCCGAAGGATTAAAACCTTCACCTATTTCAATCACTTCACTCCATTCCGCATCTCTCAATCTCCACCGATAAGCAAAATATCCAGGTCCACCAACTACCAATATAGCTTCTCGATCTGTTGTAACTGGAGCGGGCTCTCCAGATATAAATATTCCAGAAGGAACCAAGGCTCCAAGATCTTGGCCGAATCTTCCGGCCCCTCTTGCAGGGGACGCAGGATGTAACTTAAAATTTTGGGACTCAGGGTCCGTAAATAATGGGAAATCAACGACATTCTTCTCACCCAAATCTAAAACACTAACACCTTCGTGATTCCTTCCTATATCTAAATCTGATAATTGCGGATCTAATAGATTTTGGAACAACTCCAATGGAGTTACTGGAAACGGCGGCTCTTTAGCATCATCAGCACCACTAAAGACTCTCGGGGTGACTAATATATTGTCAGCAAGATACGCCCCTTTTCCGTGAGTAGCTCGAGAATCAGTATCAGTAGGTATGAAAAGATTAACCACTGACGCAACGCTCGGATTATCAAATCTGTCATTAAAATCAGGATGGATTTTATGAACGGTATTATTCTCAAAAATTGCAGCGCTCTGTATTTTTAGACTAATAGCATGATCAACATCAGAAAAAATATTCCTCGATATAACGAACGTAGCATCTGGACCAACGTCACCAGTAGAAATTGCATTGGCATAACCTCTATCTGAGGTTTCATCATCCTTAAATACATTAAGAAAGACATTTTCTGACAAATAAACATCTCCTCCAAGATCACACAGTTCATCGCCAGCACCTTCAAAATAGTTACCTATAATTTGCACTATTGGATCTGGCCTCCATCCACTATCAACATCGATAACGTCATTATGACCCTTATTCCTTCCAAAATAGTTATTTTTTATAATGTATCTACCACCTTCAGGGATTTCTCCGACCCCTTTTATGTGCTCACTAATATTATCTAAACCAAGCTCTGCTGGCTTCTCATCTTCAGTAAACATGTCAGGGAACTTTGTGTTCCTTATAATAATTGATGCATCCTCCGTATAAATCATCCTTATGTGAGTTCTGCTAAAAGACACATCCTCTATTACACATTGGGATTTTATCACACCAATAGCACCCTCCTCATCTTGGGCACTATCAAAATCAGCGCATATGATTGTGTTTTCTGGGTCTAATGTATTAATTAGTTTCAAGCCCCCCCATTTTGGAGGGGCATCAGGCAGCTCTCCATCACCTGCGTTGTCTCCAACAAATCGCGCACCAGGAAAATGTGAAAATTGAATCCTGCGTTCTGGATCACCTACTATTGAAGCCTTACCTTCAATTTCAATTTTCACCCCTTCTGCAACATAAACAGAGACCCCTGCTTCCAAATAAAAATCGACTCCGCCTGGTACTTTTACATCGTCTGTAACGAAGTACGGTGAACCATCCAATTCCCAACGCACCTCACCACCCAGTACAACAAAGTCATAAAACCCAACATCCTTTTTGTTTTGCCCATCTGGTTCTTCTACTATTGCTGGAGAGTTTGCAGAAAGCCTGAAATCTCCTGTTTCTGCATTCCTGAATAGAGGATTTAAGCTCAGGTTCAATCCCCATCCCCCTTCAACTATAGAATCTTTAACTGTTATATCTTCATCACTATAATCAGTCCGAACAGAAACCCCATTACCCCAAAGAATACTACCACCGATCGTATACCGACTAGGATCGTCATCACCATCCTTATTCTCAACCTGGACCCCAACTCCATTATTGCCAGATACAGTAACATTATTAAGAACGACATCCGCATCATCCTTTGCAGAAATTCCAATATCATTGTTAACCAAGAGCCCGCCATTTAATTGAAGAGATCCCCCAAAGACACTAATGCCTTTATCTGAACAGTTTCTACATATAACACCCTCAGCTAAAACCTCAGCTCCAAGAGTATCAATCCCATCATCATCCATGTACGCCACAGTAACATTCTTAAGAATCAATTCCTGCCCTGGCATTGACTCATGAAGATATATCGCATCATTGTCATCTGTAACATTATCTTCCCTATAGAGACCCAGCATATCAGTAATGTAAGAATCCTCTAATAAAACACCCGTATCAAAAGTCTCAAAACCCATCACTGATCTTGCCCAATGACATCTACGAAACACTAAACTAGAACCTGTTCCATTTTGGGCATTTGCTTGACCTATTTTTCCTCGATTATCTGATATCGTACAATCTTCAAAAACCACACTTGACCCTAGAACTCTCAATACTCGCCCATGATCTGTATGACCTCCTTTTGGCGAATGACCTCCTTGATGAATATTTGTAAATTTAAAAACAGCTCCTTCTGATTCATCAAATAGGATCTGCCCCCACACTTCACCAGCAGAAGAAGAGGTGATCGTTATTGGATTCTCGCTATCGCCAACACAATTAATGCTACCAGCAATTATTAGGTCTGACCCAGCGGAGCTCTGAGGTTCATCATCACCACTTAACAAAATAATGGCACCAGGCATAATATTGAGAACGTGCCCTTTAGGGACAGTCACATCCCCTATGATACGGACTACCCCAGACCAATTAGTTACAGTGCCATCTAAATCTCCTGAAACTTCAACATAATCAGGAGAAGGCCCTAAACTAATGATATTCTTGGCAACTATCTGCTGCCCCATTTCAACGTTCAGATTTAAATCTCCAGGATCTATAGAGGGGCCAGAAATAAGAGAGCTTAGTTGAAGGTCAAAGCTAATGTCCGAACTTCGATCATCTCCTTGCTTTATTTCTACAGCAATAACATTTGTTCCTGAAACAAGTAGGTCTGGTGACAATTGTGAGAACTCCTGAAAGTTCTCTGTCGGAGTGTCATCACCATCAACCGTAAATTCATCAAAGGCCATCCCTGACTCCATGTTAGAACTCTTAAAGAATTCCTTACCATTAATATATATAATGACCCCATCGTCATACTTTAATCGCATTTCTAACGCAGAAATGTTTTCAATGTCATTCACATTAAATTCAGATCGAAAATATGTTGTAGCATATTTATTCCTTGAATTTGGCCCAAAGCTCAACTCAGTCACTTCATCATCATCACCATATCCCAATTCGGCCCTACCACGTTGCCATTCAGAATCATCAAAATTCACTCCCTGCCAAAGAATACCCTGATCAGACCCATCATCAAGGTAACTCCATTCAGCGCCCTCAGTAATGAGGGTTACTTTCTCTTCTATTCCTCCACCCTCAACAGTAACTAATGCACTCCCCAATCCATTTCTAAGATTAATTACATTAGGACTTATTCTGATTCCAGGCCTATTTGCAGTAAGATTGACAGAAGCGTCCCAAACTTCTCTTAAGTAAGAACCATTAGAGTCCCTTACATCTACACGGACAAGAAATGGAATCTTAGGAATATAGGAGCCTCTAGTAGTTAAAAAAACGTTACCTCTCACATCAGAGCCCGTAAGATCTCCTGAAACCTCTGTAACTTTTCCTGTATCGTTCCATAATCTTAAATACTCCTCATGCAACATCTTGCCATCAGAGTCTTCATAAAACGCGATTCTAACCCTGTTTAAACCTGGCATTAATGCGCCTCCATTTGAAAATGAACGAACCGTTAAATCCCACGCCCCGTCACGAGGATTAAGATCAGCATCAATTCCATTAACTTTCACGGATTTAACCTTTCCAACATGAAAATCTCCACTGAACCTAGCCTCTCCATTAACTGTTCTGTAATACCCGTCACTTGATTCGGGCAAATCCACCTCTACAGAATAATTTGTCTTTATTTGAGCCAAAACCCCACGCCTACGATCAATAACAAATTCCTTCATCTCATCTATAACATCGGAAGGAAAAAAGTCTCCTACTGCCCTATCAATGATTGGATTGATCAGCTCTGGTCTATATCTGCTTTCTATTATTTCAATGAACTTGGCGTAATAACGGGGAATGATGTCAGGGTGAGACAAAAACTCATTCAGCCCATCAACGCCTGTATATGTGAAAATTGACAAGTTAGGACTTCCTGATCTCGTTCCTTGGTCTAATACCGTATCTAAATCATGAGGAACCAACTGAAACCGTTGATCATTCACCCCTCGATATAATGCATAATCATCGCCTTTGCCTGTAGTAAGCCCCCCCTCTCTATTGCCTATCAGTGAATCCACGGCTAAAAAATGTAGCCACTGATCAATATCAATAACTTCAGACAACTTCTCAAGATATTCAGGATCTTCATCGCTGTTCAAAACTTTCGTTAAATTGATAATATCCGACCAATCATCTGCCGATTTGTTTGTCTTCTTGAAATATGTATTACGATAAGGGTCAGACTGATCACCCTCATATTTAAGATCCCCTTCATCTCCATTGTCCTCATCGTCTCTTACTTGGTAAATGTTACCACCAGAATCCTCAGGCCAGTGAGCCCCAACAAAATTTGAGTCTAGGGACTCTGTTCTAGCATAGTAACCAAACATTCTAGGGCCGCCGGACTCCGAAAGGTCTTCACCATTAACGTACAGCTTGACAGGGATACTATCTGCCGCCTTAACACCTAACCATTGATAGAGCCAACTTCCCGCTACTTGAGAGTGGGTGTACTGACAATTAAACTTTATTGATTCTTGACCATTCCAAGGATCATCGGATCTGAATTTAATTAAATGATTGTTTGGGGGACCATTCCTGCTGCTCGCTCCTCGGTTGCGAATTGAAGATAAGTATCTGACTCGTCCTCCCTTCCCGTCAAAACTAATGAAAGTACAATTCATTTCAGCATTGCTATCAGATTGACTGGATCGACGACCAATTTCCTCAAGCTCAGCTCGCTCAGAGTCAGTCATGATCACATAATAACTAGGCGTCACATCGTTATACTCATAGTCATTATCGACCATATACAAATAATTACATACATTACCCTTACCTTGTATCAGAGTCGGCCACTGTCTAGATTCATTGTCGCCACTGCCAACAACAAAGTAAAACTCAATGACCGACTTGTCCCTTTGCTCTGGAATTTCAGCGAAATATCGCCCCCCTTCAGCTGCTTGCATTCGTACCGAAGAAAAATCATCAGCACCCTCATCTACCCTCCAAAACAGTTCAACGCTCAGATCCTCAAAGCGTGAAAAATTATCAATTTTCAAGGTTATTACAACAGCTTCCGATGATTTTGGCAGTAACGGAAATTGACTAACACTCTCTATTAATGGAATTAACTTTGGATCATAGACTGAATTTTGTTGACCGGGCGTTCCCCCATCTATTTTTGAAGAAAGCCAATTTTGACCATTATTATTTTTGTCATTCCAGTTAATCAACTCTAAAGACCTTCCACCACCATCGTGTAAAGCTTCCCAAACCCAACCCTCATGACCGCGATCCTCGGGTCCAGTGTTCCTTGAAGCCCAAAAACCCTCATCAGCATAATTGACTTGATCTATTTCTTTATTAGCGGCGTCTCTTATTCGTATTCGCTCTCCAGTATTTGACAATCTCCCAAACCAAGGGCCTAACGCGTCGGGGGCATCAGGATAAATAGAGGAAAACTTTTCTGGATCCGCAGCAACAACGACAAACGCTCCTGGAGCAATAACATAATTGGAAAATTCATAATCCACTCCAGCACTGATGCGCCAACCCTGAAGAGAAATTTCTTGTAACCCTGAATTATATAATTCAATCCACTCTTCACTGAACGCCTCTACTCCTTCATTATTCTTTACGGAATAATTAATTTCATTAATTACCAATTTCGCTTCGACTACATGCGTTGCGAAATTGAGCATTACGCAGCAAGCAAGCAATGGGGCCAGACCTATAGATATATCAATCTTCATTCGAGAAAATTTCATTCCTTAAATCTAAGAAATCGCAATTCAAATTCATTATTTTCACAATCATTTGCCCCATCATTTTACACCTGGGGCAATATAATTCGCATTTTACTCTTTATCGCTCAAAATCCTAAACAAGAATACTCTCGGGTGATTAAGGCTAGATTAATTAGACATAAAAAAACCGCACTCCCTAGGGAGTGCGGCGCAATTAACTTGGTCTGTCGGTAAATTATCCAGCGACCATGTCCTTTAGATTTTTCAAAGGACGGATCTTGACTACTTTACGCTCAGGCTTGGCTGAAACTGTAATCATTTCCCCTGTGAATGGGCTCTTCATCTCCCTTTCAGGAGTTGCAGGCTTGATCTGTCTAACGATCTTGCATAGGCCTGGAATTGTGAATGCACCCGCTTCTCCATTGATTGAAGCGGAAATTTGATTAGTTAACGAGTCTAAAACACTGATAACGTCTTGTTTTTTGAGTCCAGTCTGTTCAGCAATGCTGTTTAAAACTTGTGTTTTGCTAGGTGGTTTAACTGCCATGGTATTTCTTTATTGTTAGTTGTGATGGGTCTCCCTTAAGAGTTCTTAAATATATATTAACTTATACGATTTTATGAAAGGTCAACCAACAAAAAAGCTAAAAAGACTATAAATACCATTTTTTTTATTTTCAGAGCATCAAATCAACCAAATTGAAAAATTGAATGTAAGGGTGTTTTTTGTATTTTTTTAAAAACTTTTCTAGCTTCATAATTTACAACAAGTTATGAGATCTCGGTTTTATTCTATAAACTCCGAGTAAATTGAGAGATTTTAAAACAAAACAAACAAAATCACGGTTACATAAAACACAAAAGTTTTTATAACTTTGACTAAATCATCACATTCAATGAAATAGTTTATATAATAAATTATATTATATTCGAGGCATTGATTGGAATTTACTAAAGCCAATAATTGTAAGGATTTATGAAAAAAATAATCCGCTAAGTGAAGAATGACCTTAAATAAACAATTGTGGGTCGATATTGGCATATACTTAACAGATAGAATTAAGCGTTCTTGCCCAATCTAAATGAGAAGCTAACATTCATGCAATTGAGCCTGATGAAAAATCGCATAGAACAGAAATTTGAACTACTTAAAGAAGACAAAAAGGCAGCTTTCGTAGCATATGTGTGTGCAGGAGACCCTACTATAGAAAAATCCCTGGAAATATTACACTCTATCGATGAAGCGGGCGCTGACATTATTGAAATCGGCATCCCTTTTTCAGATCCCCTAGCCGATGGAATTGTCAATCAAATGGCAGCAAGCAGAGCCCTTAATTCCGGCACTACAGTTCCTCACGTAATAGATCTTATTAAGAGCTTTAGAAAAATTTCTCAGACCCCAATAGTCATATTTACCTACCTCAATCCAATATATAATTATGGATATGAACGATTCCATGAAGATGCCTCAATCGCGGGAGCCGATGGTATATTAACTCTTGATCTTCCCCCATCGGAGGAAAACATCAATGAAGAGCTGTGCCATGCAAAAGGGCTCCTCCCAATTCGCTTAATTGCACCCACAACTCCAAAAGCTAGAATTTCACAAATAGCAAATAGCGCTCTGGGTTTCATCTATTACGTATCAAGAGAAGGGGTCACAGGAAAACAAACAAAACTAGCCGATGGCATCCAAGAACAAATCTCATCTATTAAGAAGCTTACAGATTTGCCAATTGTTGTAGGTTTTGGAATATCATCCCCTGAACAATCAAAAGACATCGCACGAATGTCCGATGGAGTAGTTGTCGGTAGCGCAATCGTTGATTTTATTTCACAAAATAAAAACCAATCAAACCTCAAAGAGCTCGTCCATGATTTTGTAAAACCACTAGCCGATGCCTCAAAACCTGATTAATTTTGATATGCTGAATTTCACCAAAATGGACGGAGCCGGAAATGACTTCGTTATAATCAACAACCTCAACCTCAATTGCGTGCTAGAACAGAATAAAATAGTAGACCTCTGTGATCGTCACAGGGGAATTGGAGCAGATGGATTAATGGCGGTTGAACCCCCCCAATCCAATGGCGACTACAGGATGAGATATTACAATTCAGACGGTAACGAAGCTGAGATGTGCGGGAATGGGGCTAGATGCTTTGCTCGGTTTGTATACAATCTTCAAGAACAGAAGAGCGAAACAATAAAAATCGAAACTGCGGCAGGCGTAGTTACCGCAAAAATATTAGATTCTGAAGTTCAAATAAAGCTTAGCGATCCATTTGATCTTAAGCTGAACATTCCAATTGAAATAAACGGACAATCCGAACTCATTCACTTTATTAACACGGGTGTTCCTCATGCCATATTAATAGTCGATGAACTCGAATCAATTAACATAAAGGAAACAGGATCAGCAATACGTCATCATTCCATATTTGAACCAGAGGGGACCAACGTCAATTTCCAAAAAATAAAATCATCAGACACTTTAGCCATTCGCACATATGAGCGTGGCGTTGAAAACGAAACGCTCGCTTGTGGCACAGGCATGGTTGCAAATGCCCTCATTTATGAACAATTAAATCATGTAAATTCACCAGTTTTTGTTAGTGTGAAGGGAGGCGATACACTGAAAGTCTCTTGGGAAAAAGAAAATGATTTTTATAAGAATGTCACACTAACTGGGCCTGCAGAAATCGTCTTTGAAGGAAAAATTAATGTTTAAAGGAGCACACACAGCACTCGTTACCCCATTCAGCAATAACAAAGTTGATGAAGATTCATTACGCAAACTGATTGATTTTCAGTTTGATAACGGCATAAGCGGGGTCGTCCCCTGCGGCACCACAGGTGAATCCCCAACACTAACCAACGCGGAACACAAACGCATTATTGAAATTTCAGTGAACGCAACTAATAACAGGGGCCTTGTAATTGCGGGAACTGGATCCAATTGTACTCGTGAAGCAATCGAAATGACTCAATTCGCTGAGAAGTCCGGGGCAAGTGCTGCGCTTTTAGTATGCCCTTATTATAACAAACCTTCTCAAGAAGGACTCTTCCAGCATTATAAATCGATTGCCAAAGAAAGCTCTTTACCAATCATGCTTTACAGCATTCCTGGTCGTTCAGTAATCGAAATATCGGTTGAAACTCAAGCCCGCCTACATGACGAGTGTCCAAATATTTGCGCAATGAAAGAGGCAGGAGGTAATGTTGCTCGTGTAGAAGAAATTAGAAATGCTTTACCCTCATCATATGAGGTTTTAAGCGGCGACGATGCTCTGACATTGCCTTTCATGAATAAGGGGGCCGTAGGAGTAGTTAGCGTAGCCTCAAACATTATACCTTCACAACTTTCAACGTTAGTCCAGGCCATTTTAAATGGTGATTCTGATGAAGCTGAAAATATAAATACTGAATGCAAAACTCTTTTCGAAGGTCTGCTTGGCCTTGACACAAATCCGATCCCAATCAAAGAGGCCATGGCTCTAACAGGAAGGATAACTAATGAATTGCGATTACCTCTAGTGGGCCTCAATGAAACAGCTAGAACTAATCTCATTAGTTTACTCAAGAATCTTGGTCTTATTTGAATTTAACCTAGCATGTCAAAATGAATGAAACACTAAAGATTTTAGTTACCGGATCTCAAGGAAGAATGGGAATGGCGGTCATTGATTGCTGTAATAATGACAGTCAGGTCAATGTTTCTGGCAGCATTGATGTTGGCGACCCCATCTCTGACCATGTCAATTCATGTGATGTGATCATAGATTTCAGCTCTCACAAATTTACAGACGACCTCCTCAGTGAATCACTCAAACACGGAAAGTCTTTAGTGATAGGAACGACTGGACATTCTGATGATGATCTCCAATCAATCAAGAAAGCATCCGAAGAGCTATCAATCGTTATGGCGCCAAACTTCAGCATTGGCGTTAATACGCTTTTTTGGCTCACGCAAAAGACCACTCAAATTCTTGGCAATAATTTTGACCTTGAAGTTGTAGAAATGCACCACCGAATGAAAATCGATTCACCTAGCGGCACAGCAAAAAGACTTGGCGAAATATTAGCCGAAAGCAGAGGAGTTTCTTACGCTAAGGATACTGTTCACGGAAGAGAGGGAATCACAGGGCAAAGAACCGTTAAGGAAATAGGCATGCACTCATTAAGAGGGGGTGATGTTGTTGGAGATCATACAGTGATTTATGCAAATGATGGAGAACGTATAGAATTAACTCACAAAGCCTCTAGCCGTAACACTTTTGCAAATGGAGCAATACATGCTGCAAAATGGCTATCTGGTCGTGACTCGGGGTTATATGACATGCAAGATGTCTTGGAGTTAAACTAATGACTGCAAAATAATCTGGTGGATCAGGTTGATTACGGAATTGCTTTTGGGAGCAACCTTGGCAATAGGCTCTCAAATCTTCGGCAAGCCAAAAGGTTATTACTCCATCATTGCCACAGCCCTAAAGACGCAAAATTTTCTCCTATCTATGAGACCCAACCTGTCGATTGCAGTATAGAAAGTAACAATTTTTTAAATGCAGCTGCCAACCTACCTCTATCCCTTCCCCCTAAAGACGCTCTAACTCTTTGTTTAAAAATTGAATCTGCATTTGATAGACCAGAAAAGAGGAAAAAAAATGATCCAAGGACAATAGATCTTGATATAATTTACGCAGGATCACTTATCCATAATTCAAAAGAACTAACAATTCCGCATCCGAAATTATACGAACGAAGGTTCGTGCTCGAACCATTATCCACAATTGTGCCTTCACTCATTTTGACTAACCAAAAAAAAACAATACTGCAGCACCTTAATGATATAGAATCCCCTGAGCCTCCTTTAATTAAAATTACTAATACCTGGTAATGGCAAATCAAACTCACCAGTCGCATCCTTCAAGAGTTACTTCTTTATCCTCTAAGGATCGAGACACTCCAATATCAGCATTGACTGCATATGATTACCCGACAGCTAGAATCCTCGACGAGAATGGAATTGACCTCATCTTAGTTGGAGACTCTCTCGGCATGGTTGTTCTTGGTCACAATGACACCACAAGCGTTTCAATTGACATGATGGCCCATCACACATCTGCATGCAGACCTGCAGTTAATAATGCCGCACTCGTAGCTGATTTGCCTTACGAATCATATCAAAGTCCGGACCAAGCTATTGCCTCAAGCCATTCGCTCATTCAGGCTGGAGCCGATGGAATCAAACTCGAGGGGGGGGCTTCAGTGGTCCCTCAAATTAAAGCTATCATTGAAACCGGGATTCCCGTTATAGGACATATTGGATTCTTACCACAAAGCATAGAAAGCGAAGGAGGCTATAAGAAAAAGGGTAAAAGTACTGATGAATATTCTATGATCCTTTCAGACGCAATATGTTTAGAAAATGCAGGGGTGTCCGCTATCGTTCTAGAAAGCGTAGTAAGCGATCTGGCTACTGAGATTACTGAAACAGTAAAAATTCCCACATTAGGAATAGGATCCGGCAATAATTGCGATGGGCAGATCAGAGTAATTCATGACATAACCGGTAACTTTCCATGGTTCAGCCCACCATTCGCAACGCCTCTATGTAATATTGCCGATGAAATTTCATCTGCAGTAAAAAAGTACATCCAATCAATTTAACCATCTGCATTTGAGGCTCACTTAAGAGCGGGGTACTGCTAGCCAATAAATTCGCCCATAGCCCTATACTTCTTATATCTCTGCTCTAACAATTGATCGATCGGCACATTCGAAAGCTCTTTGATTCCATCAAGAATTGAATCTTTTAAATTTTTAGATGCTAAAGCAGGATTAGTATGAGCTCCTTTCGAAGGTTCGCGCACGATTCTATCAATGATACCGAGACGCTTTAAGTTCTTAGCATCCAGCTTCATTGCATTGGCTGCATCAGGAGCATACTTTCTATCTTTCCACAATATGGCCGCACATCCTTCAGGGCTAATTACTGAATAATAAGAATTTTCCATCATCATCACTCGATCAGCAACGCCAATTCCCAGCGCTCCACCTGAACCACCCTCACCAATTACTATGGATATAATTTGTGTCCTTAATAGCATCATTTCCCTCAGATTATAAGCAATTGATTCTGCAATGTTCCTTTCCTCTGCTCCAACTCCCGGATAAGCTCCTGGGGTATCAATGATTGAAATAATTGGAAGCTTAAACTTTTCGGCAAATTTCATCATCCTAAGGGCCTTCCGATAACCTTCGGGTCCCGCGCTACCAAAATTACGTTTCAACTTTTCATCAGTGTCGCGACCCTTTTCATGGCCGATGACTACGCATTTAATACCATCGATTCGGACTAGGCCCGCCGGCATAGCGTCATCATCTCCAATGTGCCTGTCTCCATGCAATTCTATAAAATCATCAAAACATGATGCCACATAATCCAACATCATGGGGCGCCTAGGATGCCTCGCCATCTCGACTCTCTTCCAGGAAGAAACAGGATATTTCTTTTTCGATAAGATTTTCTTCTTTGGTGTTTTCTTTGTCCCCATATTTATCTCGTGAGCAGTTAATTAATTTCTAACGTAAATCGGCGATCCAGATCGGACTAAAAGAGCTAGCTCTTCGACATCATCGTCCGAAACAAAAAAACCTGTCGCATACTTATCCTTATCTTGGTCTCCAGTCAAAGAACGTATAGGGACCCCCCTACGTTCGCACCTAATCTCTTTCGGTGCATTAATATACTCAGAAGAACCTATTTCAATGAATCGAGACCCGTCCCCAACCACTAATCCTTGAACTTTAGAATCCATGGAGGAAGGACAGCCTTGAGGTAGCCTGCTTCCAACTAATTCATAATTTTTAAATAACTTATCTTGTGCGTTCCTTAGCGATATGGTTTTAGCCTTAATGTTGATCAGCACACTGAAATGTAACGGGCAAACTATCAATTGGTCACCTGGTTGCAATTTTGAGCCCATTCTGCCATTCACATGGAGAATGTACCCGACAGTAGTCTGGTGCTTTTGAGCAATCGACCTCAGAGCATCTCCCCTTTTGACAGTGTACTCATGCTTGCCCTCGCCACTATCCCTCGAAAGTAAATGATCAGAATTAACCTCACCAATTATTCGGTTTGATTCATCAAAATGGTTCGACTCGGGATAATATTTTATTAATTCGTGCAACCTTTCAATCCCCGCAACCAATTCTCCAGTTTGCATTAGCGAAAGCGCCTGTTCATAAAGGTGAGAACCATGATCCACCTTAATTTTGGGGAGTTTTTTTATTTCATTTACCTGAGTCTGCAATTTGCGTTCAGGCTCAATCTCTTTGTCCCATAAGTAATAAACAGCAACAGCACATAAAGATAAAATACCCAATGACACAAATGCAAACAGGAGTCTCAAATAGACTTTCACTTTCAGCTATAGTAATCCTCGACGCTGAAAATCGAAAACATTTATGCCTTGGGACTTGCCTATCATTTCGACGGTAAACTTCAATAAGCAAACCTCCCAAGCATCATCAACTCCATGTATAACAGCTGACAGCGGGTTTGCATTTCTATTGGCCCTTTCCATCACTTTATCCCTGACGTCATTAAAAGGCTCGTTAACAACATCTTCGCGAACTTTGTCCTTACGAAAGCTGAATCCATATTTAAGTATGGATAAATCCGCAGCATTCTCATGCAACCATTGAGAAAAAGCCTCGGCCTGTTCGCCGAACCCCTCGAATTCAAGATCAGAATAAGCTTCTGGCTTTATGATTGTTGGCCGATCTGCATGTAAAACTCCCTCTCGGACCCTAGTCTCGTTAACGCTGTCCATTAATTCAGAAATGAGGTGAAACTCAAATGATGTGCTCCCGAAAGTATCAATGCGTCGGTCAGGTTCTAATAGGACCTTCGTGGACTCTAAAGCATATTGTATGTCATCTTGAGAATACATTATTAATATTTAAGCCTGAATATAAATACAGACACCGTTATATCGCCCCAACGATAGGAGAATCAACGTAAAACAAATTAAGCGGCAAACGTACCAGCTATAGGGAGAATTTTATCCCTCCCCCTTAATTGATTCGATATGACTTATGACTGCACCAACGCTCACCAACTTTTCAGCGTCTTCATCAGGAACCTCAATCCCGAACTCCTCCTCAAAAGCCATCACTAGCTCAACGGTATCCAATGAATCAGCACCCAGATCTTCTATGAACTTAGCTTCAGGAGTCACTTGATCTTCTGGAGCATTTAGGTTTTGAACAATTATATCTTTAACTTTATCTGCAATATTATCAGCCATATAAAATATATTTTAGTTATGTTAACTTGTTGGGTATACCGTCAGCAATTACTTTTATCAACCGATTAAATGAAAGATTTTAGTTTTTTTAAAAAAAAACAGTAGAAATGAACTTATTAATAAATATTTCCCAAAAAACAAACCCTTATGATTCCCCCTCACTGCCCTGCTGCTCAGCTTCAACAACTTCAACGATTTCAACGATTTCACCAGAAATTCTATCCTTCAGCCGATCAAGTATCATATCTGCTCCAACAAACTTTAAATCATCTATAACCGCTCTCTTCTTTGCCTCATCACCTTCCTCATAAAATACATAAGCTAAGCCTTTCTTTGCCCACTTTCTGGTATCAATCCGATAAATAGACTGAAAAGAGATCGTTTCTCCCTTTTCAGAAACAAGATTGTCCCCATCAGCAATTAATACTCTTCTGCTATTTATTAATGCATTAACAAATACAGAAACAGCACAGGCCCAAAGACAAAAAGCAATAATGATCTGGCCTTTAATTTCAGATGCAGAATGAAATTTAGGATTTTTGACCGCCCACCCTTGTTGCCCCGATGAAACAACACCATAGACTGCCCAATCTCGTTTTGCTGTCGCGGCAGCAAATGCATTATAACATCCCTCAAATAGGTTCAAGCCATCAACTCCACTCTGAACTGCAGACTCCTTATCCTTAGCGTATTGTTTTAATTTCGCGTAATCTTCCCAAGTAACATTGCGTTTCTGCCCATTAATATAAGCATCTTGAGCAGTTACTTCATTTATTTTCTTTAAAACGCTTTTACCTTTTATTGACTTCGAAAACTCCAGCCAAGTTTGATCTTCACCACCATCAAAATGAGCCTTCTGAAACAAACTCATCGATTCTTCACCTATATTTACACCTTGAGATTTTTGGGACAAATAATCTTTGAATTCCGGCCAAGCTTGTCCTCTGCCTCCTGAATCAAAAGCTTCTTTTGCAAAATAAACAACATTCTTGGCAGGCCAAGAAAATTTACCATCATAGAAAAACCATCCTCCCCCCCCCACGGTCAGAAGTAGCATAAGGGCCATTCTCCGATAATACCAAAAAGCCACTCGGCAAATAATCTTTTCAGACGATGTCATCAAATACGAATAAATCCTAAGTTTTTAATCTAGCAAGCTCTCAGTGACTTGCGAGTTTCTTCGGTAAAGTTTAAGTTTTAAAATAAAGATGAGCTTTGTAAACACATCCGACAATCACGCTAATTGTCTAATTCCTTCAACAAGAAAGTTTAAACAGCTATTAAACCCAGTAAATGCAGAAGAGCTTGAGGAACTTGCACGGCTATCAGCAAGTGTCACTAGACAAAATTTTGGGCATACGATGCGGCTATTTGCTCCTCTTTACCTATCAAATGAATGCGTTAACAATTGCACTTATTGCGGATTCTCTCGCAGTAACGCAATACTACGAGTGACGCTGGACATAGATCAAGTGTTGAAAGAGGCCTTACATTTACACTCGTTAGGCTTTAGGAGCATCCTCCTAGTCGCTGGAGAGCATCCCAAATTCGTTTCAGAGGGATATTTGGAGAAATGCATAAAAGCAATTCGAGACCTGATCCCTTCCATCGCTCTGGAAGTGGGACCAATGGAAACCTCTGAATACAACAACATGGTTGAGGCTGGATGCGAAACCCTCGTTGTGTACCAGGAAACCTATGAAAGAAACACATATACCAAACTCCACACTAGCGGACCCAAAAAAGATTTCAATTGGAGGCTAGAGTGCCCCGAAAGAGCATATCGTGGCGGTTTCCGCAGAATAGGTATTGGCGCTTTATTTGGTTTAAGTGAATGGAAAAACGAAGCGTTGGCTCTGGCATCACACCTCGCTTATCTACAACAAAATTGCTGGAAGGCTAACTATACAGTTAGCTTTCCTCGCATTCGTCCAGCATCAGGCGGGTTTCGCCCGGACCACAACTTAACCGACAGAGATTTTCTTCAACTCATCTTTGCTTTCCGCATCACATTTCCCGAGGTCGGAATAATCTTAAGCACCCGCGAATCCAAGACTCTCAGAAACAACTTATCGAAACTCGGCATCACCTCAATGAGCGCTGGCAGCCACACTGAACCAGGAGGATACACAGGTGAAGGAACCGATGACCTTCATTACACAGTTAGAGGAAGGCGCGTTGATTTGGATAGTAAGATTGGTTCAGGGTCACCCTGCTCCAAACGATCAGCCACTGAACAGTTCGAAATAAATGATGATCGTAGCCCACGCGAAATATGCAAAATGCTCATTGAGAATGGGCTTGATCCAGTATGGAAGGATTGGGATCAATCGATTTTATACGCCAACTAACAGAATTCTTAAAAGAATCAAATCAATGACGATCACTCTCAACGGCAAAGAAAATAGCAAATATGAAGAACCCATCTTAGTCGATGAGCTCTTATCATGCCTTAATTTAACAAATACTCCCGTCCTCGTTGAACTTAACGGCACCGCACTTAGAAAAAGCGAATTCTCAACTACAACTATTGATGATGGTGCAATTATTGAAATAATCCAAATCGCAGCAGGAGGATAATCATAAATTTTAATTCCTAATCTATAAAAATCCTGCTAATTTGTTCAACGACTTCTAAATGGAAACCGCAGACAAAAGGGAATCCACAAATTCCCCAAGCTCCTTTCAAAAGCGAACGTTATGGAAAGCCATAACTGGTCTTTCAATGTCTGTTATCGCTATACTAGTAATTAGCGCTGTTAGTATTCTAGGTAAAATATTAAGCGTACTTCAGCCAGTCTTAGTTCCGTTAGCGATTGCAGCTATCCTGTCATACCTACTGGCGCCTATAGTCAATTGGACTAGAAGACGATTATTAAAAAATGTTAAAAATTCACGAACTTGGGCTATCATTATTGTTTTCAGCGTTGCTTCAATCATTGGCCTTCTAGTTGCTTTATCAATAATAATTCCCGCTTCTCAGGAACTCGGTCAGCTTTTTGACAGGAAAGCTGAAATTATTGAAAATGCTCAAAAAGAATTAACAAAATTCAATAGTAGCCTTTCCTCTCTTGATGGCTTTTTCGGAGCGCCTAACAACAATCCATCCTCAGCCGAGGAAAATAAATCAGAACAGAGCCAATTATGGAACAAATTTATTAATTGGGCTAACAGCCCTGAAACGACTTCCTCATTAATTCACTTTGTGGGCAAGGCTGCAAACGGTTTCATCGGGGCGCTAGGATATCTGATCGGACTTTTCCTCATTCCCGTTTATTTGTTTTTCTTCCTTAAAGATTCAGCCTTCATTGAAAGATACTGGGACAACTACATCCCTCTTAAGGATTCATCATTAAAAGATGAAATCGTAAGTGTAGTTAAAGAAATAAACGTATACTTCGTTGCCTATTTTCGAGGCCAAGTCGTTGTAAGCTTTATTGATGGTGCGCTTACAGGGGTGATTTTAATGATACTAGGGCTAGATTATGCGCTAATCATTGGAGTTTCTCTGGCCATTCTTGGCGTAATTCCATTTGTTGGATTTATTCTAACAGCTATCCCCGCATTACTTATAGCAATGGCTCAACAGGATGGCCCCTCTGCTCTCGCTGTATTAGCAGTATTTATCGCCGTCCAACAATTTGACGGTCTTATCATTCAACCGAAGATAGTTGGTGAATCCGTAGGCTTACATCCATTGACCGTAATCTTTTCTGTCCTCTGCTGGTCTTTGATCATTGGAGGAATTCTTGGAGCATTACTCGCTGTACCACTTACCGCTTCAATTAAAGTTCTATTTCAGCGCTACATATGGGAACGAAAGATCCAAAGTAAGACACCCGTAGAACAACCCATTCAAACTACATAAACCCCATTGTCATATAATTTTGATGTCAGTTGATACAATTGAAATCACTGCCGAAGTTGAAAGGGCCAGTAAGTGGATCAATCCACTTAGAGAAGAAATGGCCCGCGTTCTAATTGGCCAACATTCACTAGTGGACAGCCTAATAATAGGTCTACTTACCAAAGGGCATCTATTAATTGAAGGAGTCCCAGGACTAGCAAAAACTCTAACAGTTAATGCATTTGCTGGATGTCTAAATGCCGAATTCAAAAGAATCCAGTTCACACCAGATTTACTTCCTGCCGACGTCATCGGGACACTCATTTACAGCCCTCAGAACGGCGAATTTTCACCAAAGCTAGGGCCGGTTTTTACCAATCTTTTACTTGCCGACGAAATCAATAGAGCCCCAGCTAAAGTTCAAAGTGCACTCCTAGAAGCTATGCAAGAGCGTCAGGTCACTATCGGAGACACTTCATATGAATTACCCGATCCCTTTCTGGTAATGGCCACTCAAAACCCATTAGATCAAGAGGGCACGTACCAACTACCTGAAGCTCAGCTCGATCGGTTCCTACTAAAAGTAATAATTGATTACCCTAGCCCCGATGAAGAAAGGTCAATTCTAGAACGCATGGGCAATTCAACAATCAATTTAAAAACAAATCAAATACTCTCAAAAGAACAGATAACCGAATCCAGAATAACAACTGATTCAATCTATATTGATGAAAGCATCAAAGATTATATCATCTCATTAGTTGTATCCACTAGGGAACCAGAAAAGATTGATAAGAACCTCAAATCTTATATCCGATGCGGAGCCTCTCCTAGAGCAACCATAAATCTTACCTTAGCCTCAAAGGCTAACGCCTTTATTCAAGGCAGAGGATTCGTTACACCCACTGACGTCAAAAAAGTTGCCCCAGAAATCCTTAGACATAGGATTTTATTAACATATGAAGCCGAGGCAGAACAGATCACAACTGACCAGATCGTTAGTCAAATATTAGAGGGCGTCCCTGTCCCCTAATCCAATGGACGAACTGACCCAGATATTAAAAGAAGCTAGGCGGATCGAAATTCGTGCCAGAGGCATGGTTTATAATGAATTTAGCGGAGAATACCGCAGCTCTTTCAAGGGCAGGGGCATCGACTTTCACGATTTGCGTGAATACACACACGGCGATGACGTTAGATCAATTGACTGGAACACTACAGCTAGGACTGCAGAGCCCTACGTTAAACAGTTCATCGAAAGACGCGAACTGAACATATACATTGCGATCGACATTAGCTCCTCCTCTAATTACGGAAGTGTGAAATTCAGCAAAAGAAAAATTGCTGCGATTATTTCCGCAATATTCTCGCTCAGCGCAGCAAAAAATGGGGACAAGGTGGGCCTAATACTTTTTAGTAATACTGTTGAGTTTTTCTCTGCCGCAAAAAAAGGATCAGCGAACTGCATGAGGATCTTAAGGGAAGTCCTTCTCTTTCCCCACAAAAACAAAGAAAGCAATCCAGCTTGCGCGCTTGAATTCTTACTCAATCACCAAACCCGCAAATCTTTAATTTTGCTTGCCTCTGATTTTCTATGCGGTGATTTCGAACAGCCTTTAAAAGTATCCTCATCAAAAAATGACATCATAGCAATTCAGTTAGTTGACCCTGCTGAACGAGAGCTTCCCAGGGTAGGCAAAGTTCGTTTGACCGAACCAGAAACCAGAACATCTCAAACTGTACAAACAAACTCAGAAAACATTCGTCAGATTTACTCTAAGAATAGAGACCTATGGCAAATAAATCTTAATCGAATGTTTGAAAGTAACGGCGTTGATAAAATCACTCTTAGCACTGACAATGAACCGAACATAGAGCTATCCCTAAGAAAGTTTTTCAAACAGAGAACAGTCTAATAACTAATCCTGAAGTATTTCTCTAAATTCATCGGGAGTTTCAGAAGGAAGTTCAACTGCACCAGCCTCATCAGAACCTTGCTCGTTTAATCGGTCAGCCCTTACCCCTGAACCTCTAGGATCACTTAATCCACGAGATTGAGCCGCTTTCATCTTATTTTTTATTCTCTCCTCATCAAAGTCTGTTGTTAACAGCTCTGCTGTGAAGTGAGAAAAAAAACCTGATCCCATGAATAAAATAATTGCGACCAATAATACTTCGCCTTTCTTAGGCCTAAGTCTTGGGTTCCGATGTCTTTTAGCAAAAAATATAACAATCCCAATAGAAATGATCACGCAAATGATCATTAAAAGATAAAAATATTTTGGGAAATACATCAATTTTAACCATTACACAATTTAGAAGTAACTTCATTAAAAATAATTATTACGCATGACCCAGAACAATCCCAAAAAGAAGAACGGATTTAAACCGGGCCCATTTGATTACCATGAAGAAATAGAAGTAGAAATTACGAGCCTAACAAACATGGGACAAGGAATAGCAAGGACTGACGAAAACTGGGTTATCCTAGTCCCTTTCTGTGTGCCTGGAGAAAAAGTAATTGCTCGAATTTATCGCAATCAAAAAAATTACAGCGAAGCAGATTTACTAAGAGTCATTTCACCTTCTCCTGAAAGAGTTCAGCCAGAATGTAATATTTTTGGATCATGTGGAGGATGCCAGTATCAGCACATCAAATACTTCGAACAATTAAGATGGAAAAAAAAGCAAGTCGAAGAGCTACTCTTCCACATGGCTGGCATTACATGTAATATAGATGATGTTACCCCATCTCCTCAGAAATATTCTTACCGAACAAAATTAACTCCGCACTTTAACAAACCAAAAGATGGTGATGTCGGACCAATTGGCTTTCAACAACCTGGACGAAGATCGCTAGTCGACGTGGAGGCTTGCCCCATTGCTCACCAAATCATTAACGACAATCTGAAAGAGATAAGAAAAGACGTCAGAGAGAACGCGAGCACTTACAAAAGAGGATCGACCCTGCTCATTAGGGTCGACTCAAAAGGGAAAATACATACAAAACCAGACTCTATCGCAGTTGAAAAAGTAGGCTCCATGGAATTTCATTTCCCCGCAGGCAGCTTCTTTCAGAACAACGCATCAATACTAGTAGATTTCACTCATTACGTAAAATCAGAAGCAAAATCTTCTGGGCAGAGACATCTTATAGATGCGTATTGTGGCGCCGGACTCTTCTCATTAACTTCAGCCAGTGAATTTGAGAGCGTAATAGGAATTGAAGTCTCTGTGCATTCGATCAAATGGGCTAAGTTCAATGCTAAGGTCAATCAAATATCAAACGCATCATTTCTTGCGGGCAAAGTAGAAGATTTATTCAAAGATGTTGATGTGCCTGGAAATGAAACGGCAGTCGTGATAGATCCCCCAAGAAAGGGCTGTAGCGAAGATTTTCTAAAACAGCTTTTCGCATTCGCGCCTGACACAGTAATATATGTTTCATGCAACCCGGCGACTCAAATGAGAGATTTAAAACAATTTCTTAAATCTGGATATAAGCTAAAAAGAGTGATGCCTTTTGACCTTTTCCCGCAAACAAAACACCTAGAATGCGTTATGACGCTTAGCAGAAATAGTCATTGAACCGCTAAGCCCTCAAAAGAGAGAGCCAACCCCCAATTAATAACACTCCACCCAAAGGTGTCACCGGACCAAGAAAGGCAAACTGATAAAGAGCGAGTAAATACAAACTCCCACTGAAGAGAATTATTCCAGTGAAAAAACAAAACCACGAAAGCTTATTGAAATTCTTGAGAGAAAACGTAACTACCAATAAGACCACAGCATGAATCAAATGATAAAAGACAGCAGTTTTCCAAACATCAAGATTTCCAGTTCCTTCTAGATTTACCTTCAAAGCATGCGCACCGAACGCGCCCAAAATCACACCGAAAGCACCAATAATAACTACAACTTTCTCCATCCACCCAGATGCGATTCTTAATGAATTATTCTCCCTATTTACCATTGTTTGTGAAAATTAAATTAGATTAATTATACCTTGATATCAAAATCATAAAATGACAAAGAAACCAAAAATCACATTTCTAGACTCATCAACAATAGACCCTGGCGACTTGGACCTAAGCCCTTTAAATGAATTTGGCGATTGCAGTTTTCATCAAATCACAAATAAAGAGGAAACGTTAGCCAATATGAGAGATGCCGAAATTGTGATTACCAACAAAGTAAACATTACCTCAAGCATCATCGATCAATCTACAAGTCTCAAGCTGATCGTTGTATGTGCTACCGGCGTAAACAACATTGACCTGCACGCGGCAAAAAACGCCGGGATTATTGTCAGCAACGTAGCCAATTACTCCACCCCAATCGTTGCACAACATACTCTTGCGCTTTTACTTAACCTTTGTGCAAACACTCATAAGTATTTAGGAGAAAAAGAATTGTGGCCGGAGAGTCCAATTTTTACAAGATTGGACCACCCAGTAACAGAATTAAACGGCAAAATAATGGGCATTGCAGGAGCTGGGAATATAGGATCTCTAGTAGGCGAAATCTCTCAACAAATGGGAATGGAAATACATGTTTTATCTAGAGGTCAATCTAATGCCCAGATCCACCCTGAATGGCCTAGAACCAACAAGGAAGACTTCTTTTCAAAAAGCGATATCATAAGCCTGCACTGTCCATTGACTAAAGAAAATGAACACATGATAAACTCAGATACTCTAGAACTAATGAAGCCAACATCATTATTTATTAACACTAGCAGAGGAGGTCTAGTAAATGAAAACGATCTCGCTAACGCTCTAAGATCCGGCAAAATTGCCGGTGCAGCACTCGACGTCCTTTCTTCAGAGCCTCCGGAAATTGACCACCCCTTAATGAGTGATACTATCCCAAATCTACTCATTACTCCTCACATCGCCTGGATATCACTTGAGGCCAGAATGCGTCTCCTTGAAGGGGTAATCAGCAATATCAAATCATTCATTTCAGGCAATCCTTCAAATAGAGTCGCTTAGAGCCATTCATGAATCTTTACCCAATTAAGATTCAGTTCTTTCTGAGTTACGCTGCCCTTGGCAGCATAGCTCCATTAATGGCTCTTCTCTTAAAGGAAGCAAAAGACTTTAGCCCAAGACAAATCGCCATCACTCTAAGCGTATCAAGTATTGGGATGCTTTTCACGCCAGCCTTAATGACTTACCTCGCAGACAAGTCAATTGATTCGCGCAAAATACTAAGATTTATTTTTTCAATTACAGCAGGCTCGTTAATTGCAGTTTATTATTTAACTGATCCATTTCATATAACTCTCAGCTGGACCGTCTATAGCGTAGCCTTCATTCCCACTCTACCGCTACTGGATGGTTACTTTTTCAATCACAACGAAAAACTGAAAGAACGTGGAGAAAAATCTCTCGAATACCAAAAGATTAGAATCTGGGGATCAATTGGATTTATTGCACCAAGTTCGATTTTATTTTTTACTCTTAGCGGCGAAAAAGGTATCGCAAATTCACTTTGGTGCGCAGTTACATTCTGCATCCTATCCTTACTTGCAACCTACTTAATGCAGAACCCCGTCTCCTCTCAAAAGGTCACCTTAGAGAAGCCAACGACAGAAGCTTTCCGCGTTCTTCTGTCTCCACGACTAATACCATTCTGCATCGGCATATTCTTCTCCTACACTGCCGCAAACTGTTACTACCCTTACCTATCAGTCTTCTTCAAAGAATCAATCGGCATTCAAAACAATCACATCACAGCGATAACTTCTATCGGCGTTGCTATCGAAATTATTTATCTTCTCAACCTTACGAAATTAAAAAAATGGCTCGGATTTCGTGGAGTAATGACGGTTGGCCTAACCTCAATGGCCATCAGATTGTCAATTTTAGCGACGTTCCCGTCACTAAAAACAGCTTTAATCATTCAACTCTTCCACGGTTTAGAAATTCTTTCGATGTTCGTTCTTCCTATAATGTATCTTGATCAAGTGTCCGGTGCAGGGTTCCGAAATTCGATCCAAGGCGCATTTACTATCCTAATAACCGTGCCATCCCGTCTCCTAGGTTTTGTAATTGCCGGTGAAATTGCCCGCGTCTATGGAGCGAAGGAAGTAATTTACGCTGGATCATTCCTTTCTGCCCTTGGAATGCTTATAATTCTTATTTTCCTAAAAACAGACAACAACACTGAAGGCACTAACTAAGGATCAATTTCATCTTGAACCAATCCATTGAATTCATTCTTTATCTTCAAGAATTGGTTACTCTCCAATTCATTCAAAAGCACCCCATCAATACTCTCAATCGGCTGTATTTGTCTAAGAGTTGAAGTTAGAAATGCTGAATCAACACTGGTCAGATCAGCCATAGGGAAATCAATCTGGTTTACTTCAATACCAATTCTATGACATATATCGAGCACCAGGGCACGAGTAACTCCTGCCAAGCACCCTGATGAAAGTGGTGGAGTTATCAATTGGCCATTGGCAACAATGAAAATATTACTACCGGACCCTTCGCATAAGTTGCCCGACACATTACCGAAAATAGCTTCTCTGGCTCCTTCCGAGTGCGCAAGCGCCAAAGCTACAACATTTTCTCCATAGGATGTCGTCTTTATTCCGACTAAGGCCCCACGTTCGTTCCTTAAATATGGAACGGAAATAACTTTACTATGGGCTGGCTGTTCAGGCGCTGCTGAAGATGCAACAATAATGTTCTCAGAATCCGAACCCTTCTCAGAGCCAAGCGGGGCCCTCCCTGCCGTAATTGTAATTCTTAATCGTGAAGGAATCTCATTATTCAAAGCAAGGACCGCCTCACACGCATCACTTAAGAGTTCAGGCTCAGGGACATTCAATACGAAGGGTTGAGCTGATTTAATCAAACGCTCATAGTGCCTAGTAAAAGCAAACGGAATAGCGCCATCATAAGAAATCAATGTTTCAAAGACCCCATCACCAGTCAAAAGACCATGATCAAATGGAGAGACCCTAGCCTCTCCCTCTTCGACGATACTCCCATTTATCCACAATTTTCTATGGGAGCTCTGATCACCTAGATTCATTATTATAAGTTGTAGTATATTTAAATTATACGTCGCGGCCTAAACTTCCCTATCATAAAGAGTTCATTTCTGCTAATTCTTATTACGAATGACTTGAATCTGATGAGTTTTGCAATTTCAACTGCTATATTATTTGCCTTTTCAGCAATCTGTAACACAAAGGTCTCGCGGCAGATGGATCAAATCACCGCAAACCTAATTAGACTTTTAATTGCAACATTTATTTTAGGCGTTGCCACATTAATTATTGATCCAAAGAGCTTCCATTCAGAAGCCTCTAAGTGGCTAATATTCAGCGGCATAGTAGGTTTTGGAATTGGCGATATCGCTCTATTCATAGCGCTTTCAAAAATCGGGTCTAGATTAACAATTCTAATTAATTTTTGTACAGCCACATTAGTTGGAGCTTCATCAGACTGGTTATGGCTAGGCGACACAATTAATCCAGAAACTCTCATTTATATATTTTGCATCCTTGCAGGACTCTCAATTGCACTTAACTCCAAAAACCTAGGATCAAATAATATCAGATCCTATAAAATAGGAATTATTGCCGCAACAATCGCAGGCATAGGCCAAGGAATGGGGGCCTCTATTAGTCGCCACTCGACTACTATTGCAGTTTATAACGATGTCACAATTGGAGGAATCAGCCAGGCCTTCCAAAGAGTCTTTGCAGGATTTTTATTTCTATTACTAATTTTTCTTATTAAGAAATTCACAGCCCGAAGAGAGCCCCGTTCACCCGTTAATAAAAAACCAATTAATTGGCTGATTTTTGCTGCCTTATTTGGTCCTGTCTGTGGAGTGAGCTGCTTTCAAGCATCATTACAGACAATGACTAGTGGTGAATCAATGGCCATCGTTGCCACGAGCCCCATAATCCTAATTCCATTGGCGCTCATCTTTGAAAAAGATAAACCTACAATTGTATCCGTTCTTGGAGGAATTATCGCCGTCAGCGGAGTAATCGGAATGGCTCTTTCTAGCTAACTTCCCTACCTATCAATTCCTCGAGCCTGTCTTTAAGTGACTCAATCCCAAGACCAGTAAGAGCCGACACCCCAATGACTTCTATGCGGGAAAATCTAGATTTTAATATATCAAAATTTTCCCCCGCCTCATCTATGTCCATTTTATTTGCAATAATTATCCAATCTCTAGAAGCAAGTTCATCACTATAAAGCTTAATCTCCTTCCTAAGAGTTTGAATGTCCTCGACTGGATCCCTCATATCACTGCCCGCTATGTCGACAACAAAAAGCAATAATTTGCATCGCATAATATGGCGAAGAAAATCATGCCCTAGTCCCACATTTTCATGAGCTCCCTCAATGATACCAGGTATGTCTGCGACGGTAGCTCGCACTGCACTATTGAATTCAATAACTCCCACTGAAGGCTGAAGTGTCGTAAATGGATAATTAGCAACTTTAGGCTTTGCCGATGATAAAACGCTCAACAGGCTTGACTTACCTGCATTAGGAAAGCCAACAAAACCAGCATCACCAATCTGCCGCAATTCAAGATAGAAAAATCCCTCTTCACCTTTTTCACCAAGAGTATGTTCCTGAGGGGCTTGGTTAGTGGAAGATTTAAAATGGACATTTCCCTTGCCTCCGTTTCCCGATTTCGCAATAACAAATTGCTCTCCGTTCGTTGTAAGATCAGCTATAGGTTCACCTTCAATTTTGAGCTCCTCTATTGAAACTCCGGGCTGGTCAGACTCATAGACAATCGTTCCAGGAGGAACCCTAACAATAAGATCTTTACCAGACTTGCCATGCTTCCCCCTGCCTTGACCATGAGCTCCAGATTTTGCTACTAATCGTGAGTTGAAAAACAAATGGGTCAGATTATCTGTGTCTGAAGCAACTTTCAAAATAACGTCTCCCCCGTGTCCCCCATCTCCACCATCAGGTCCTCCCTTTGGAACATATTTTTCTCTTCGGAAATGCACTATGCCATTACCTCCGTCACCTGCCCGTACGTAAATTCGGACATGATCAACAAATTGTCTTTTTTTCAATTTAATTACCTGTTTTCAGGAAGAAGATATTTAGTTTAGTTACGTTAAAACGCAAACACAGCAATTGTACTATTTGCATAGAATCGGCAGTAAAACACTTAATGAAACAACTTAATTAAAAATTTTGTAATCAAATAAATGTGTAAGCATCATTCATAAAGCGCATAATTGTGCTAAATCTGATCACTACTCTGCCTTGATTTTATCCAATGATGCAAATACGATCTATAATGACCAAAAGCCAGCTCCGTTTAATCCTTTTTTTGGCTCATTGTTTCTTCTTTTTATGTGCGACTCCCTCATCCCACGCAAAAATCCTAGATTACTTTAAAAAGGATCTATCTAAAGTACCAACCAAAGAAAAACTTACCACTCAAGAACCGCTGGCTCAAAAGAAGTTAGACCAAGCTTTGAATTATGAAAAGAACGGCATGAAATCTAAAGCAGTTTCTCAATATCAATACATCATCAAAAATTACCCGTTCACTTCGTCCGCTCCGACCAGCCAATTTAAACTGGCTGAACATTTCATGGAAAAAGGAAAACTGAAGAAGGCCTTCTCTTCTTTTCAGGACTTTGTAGACAAATACAAATCAAGCCCTCATTACATAAAAGCAATTCAATCCCAATACGATATTGCGCGCTCTGCACAAGCGCAAAATAGCAACCATAAAGTATTTTTCCTTCCAAAAAAGTTTCAACAATCAGACCTCCTTGAATGGTTCACATCAATAATAGACAATGCTCCTTTCTCTAGCCTAGCTCCACTCGCTCAATTCGCCATAGCCGAACTGTATCAAGCTGATGAGAAGCCCTCCTTAGCAATTTCAGCTTACCAGTCACTAGTGGACAAACACCCTAACCACCCAAAATCACCAGAAGCACAATTCAGAATCGGAGAAATTGCCCGGCAAAAAATTGAGGCTGGCAGTAGGGACCATGCAAATATTGTATCAGCAAGAAACGCAATGGAAGATGTGATCGTCGCTTATGAAAATAGCCCCAGAGCAAAAGAAGCCAAGATTGCGCTAGCAAAATTTGAAATAATTGAAGCAAAACAATTTTATGAAACCGGTTTATTTTATGAGAAGCAAAATCAATTAAGGAGCGCCGTAATCTATTACGAAAAAGCATCAAATTCCAAGGACCCTAAGATACGCAACAATGCTTTAAAGAAGCTTGCATCTTTTCAAAAGAATTCTCCCATCCAGGGAGCATCAAAAGTAAAAACCCCAATAGAAAAGGAACCAAAGGGAGATTTGCCACTTTCACCTCGCTCAGATTCAAGTAAAACAATATCGAATGAGAAGAAGGGACCAGTAATACTCCCTCCTCCCCCCTCAGAAAGTTAGATTCGATTTCCAATAGTCAAAACCGCCTAACTATTTTCAGCTTTGTCATCATATAGATTAAAAAGAGCACAATTCGCTATAAATTCTCTCATCATTCTGATCGGAATGAGCTCATGCATAGGCTATCGGCTCGGAAACAATAAACCCGCTCACCTGCAAGAACTGAGCTCAATCTCTGTCCCAATATTCAAAAATGAGACCCTCGAGCCCCGATTACAAACACTTGTAACGAATGCTACAATCAAAGCCATACACCAAACTGGCGCTTATCGAGTGTCCAAACCTAACCATTCTGATGCCACCTTATTCGCAACAATTAAAAACATAACACGGAAGCAATTAAGATCTGCGCGTGAAAACGTTTTAAAAACCAAAGAAATTGAAATCGTTATCGAGATGATATTTTCTCTTGAAGAAAATCTTACTGGCAAAACATTAGACAAAGGTACGATCATAGGGCGCAGCACTAGTTATTTAGATTCAAACTTTCAATTAACTAAACGACAAGCCATACAACTAGCCGCTAATGATTTAGCAAAAAAAATATCGGCTCGTATAAGTGAAGGTTTTTAATTATTCATAATCTTAATGGAGAGCCAGCGAGGCAGACTATTCATAGTTTCCACACCAATCGGAAATTTATTGGACATCTCACCCAGAGCAATCGAATGCTTAAAAGCCGTCGACATTATCGCGTGTGAGGATACCCGACACAGCGGAAAACTGTTAAGCAAATACCAAATTGATACCACCAGAATAAGTTTGCACAAACACAATGAGGCTTCTAGGACTGCGAATCTTATTGAAAAACTTAAAAACGGTTATGATGTAGCTTATATAACTGATGCAGGAACCCCATTAATATCCGATCCAGGATCAAGACTCGTTCATCTGGTCTCATCAGAAGATTACGAGGTTATAGTAATCCCGGGTCCATCAGCAGTGACCGCAGCTCTTGCTGGGTCGGGATTCCCTGCTAATCGTTTTTATTTTGGCGGTTTTTTATCGACCAAGAAAAAGGCCCGGCAAGATGAACTTCAAGAATCATTACAAAGAGCGGAAACTTCAATTTTCTTTGATTCTCCCTACCGAATCGTATCGACACTTGAAATGCTATCAACCCTTGATCAGGACAGAACAATTGTTGTAGCTCGAGAATTAACTAAAAAGTTCGAAGAATTTAAAAGAGGGAACGCGCTTGAGCTCGCTAATTTATTTTCACAAAAAATGGTAAAAGGTGAAATCGTTATTGTTATTAGTGGAACGGACACCCCACGTTGGCTAAATTCAAAACAATCCTAATATTGCAATATCAATACCACTAACTTAAAAAGTAAACAATGAGACTGAATACACCATTCTACAAAGTGGCTGCTGCACTTAGCTTCACTTTGTCAGCAGTCTCCTCATTGACAGAGTACAGCAAGGCGCAATCACCTCCGCCTTCCATCAGGAAGGCAATAGACAAACTGTTAAACCCAGATACTGGGAATGAAGCCTTAAAACAAAGCTGCATTCGTATAAGTAAAAACCTGAAATCGTATGTTCAGGCTAAGCTGAGCAAAGAAGTTAACTTGTCAAAAATACTAACAGATTTCGACACTCAAAAAAAACTCTCCGACAAAATCAATCAACTCGACAATCCAAACCGAATTGATGATTTTATCATATATAGCGCGGCATATTTAATTAAATTTCCAAACGATTCAACTTATCCTGAAAGGCTATGGAAGCTCACCGCAATAGTTGATCTAAGAGAGGAAAATGGAAAGTGCCAACTCCTAACCGAGCCTTTCTTTCCTGCACTAATCAATGCCTGCAGCCAACTCCCTCCCGACAACACGTTTAATTTGGAGGGTCGTTTTCTATCAGCTAGACATTATCAGCGCAAAGGAGAATTTCAAAAACAGGAAGAAGTATTGAACGAAATACTCAAGAGATCCAAACTCTCTCCATCCGCTCGGTACACTGCAATCGGAGAACTTGGAAAGTTAAAAGAATCCCAAGAACTATTCACTGAAGCACTTGGATTATATACGTCCACCAAAGACGGCATTAACTCCCATCCTCAGCCAATCGACTTCACTCTGAGAGCAACAATAATTCATCTTGAATTAGGCCAAAATGCACAGGCTGTACAAAAATTACTCTCACTAAAAAATACAAAGCCCTCATTAAGAAAAATCACATCCTCACCCAAAACATTAGAAACACTTTTATCACTAGCCTCTAATGGAAATGAATTGAGTCTTTATTGGAGCCATTCAAAAATTTGGTGGCCAAAATGGTTGAACCTGCGCAAGGCATCAAAGGTTAAATTAAATGTAAATGATCTAAGAATTCCTAATTTAACTGAGTCCGGACAGGTCCAGAAAATCATTACTCAATCTATAGCCTCTAACAATGTCATTCTTTTCTATGATCAGCTAGATCTATTAATGCATAGGCTCAGATGGTGCCCCTCTTCTCTCAATGAAGTAGGAACTACACTTTGCTTCTTATTGCCACAAATTCAAAACAACCTGCAAAAAGACGTCCATGAATTACTCATGCTAATTTGCAATGGGAATTTTAAAGCTAACAAAGAATTTGATAGACGATCTAAGCTATACAAAACGATCAGCTTCTCAGTTATTAATGATCATAACAACGCTATCGAAAACATAAAATCCTTTTTAGATGAAGACTCAGAAAATGATGAAGTAACTGAAACCATTATTAGATTATGGGCTCACCTAGCCATCAATGGAAAAACAGAAACACAGGGGCCAAAAAACGCGCTGGAAACCTTACTAGATTCAAACAAAAAATTGAGCAATAGACCTCAGACAGTATTGTCACTGGCTCAAATTTATAGAAAAATTGAGGACTACACAAAAGAAGAGCAGCTTCTTTCAAGAGAAGTAAACGACGCCGAAATACGTTCCGATCCGCAAGTCCACCAGACCCTCACATCTCGACTCAACGAAATAAGCTTGGGCATAGTCACGACCAAGGAATTCACAGAAGCAATTCAAAATTGGTTTAATTCACACTCACCAGAATGGCTGAACTTTGCACTTCCTAACGGATTCAATGATTCCAGATTGAAAAATGTAGATATCGACAAAGCCTTAGCAAGCCCATCTTTATTTGATCTATCAAGGGAAGAGCATTTAAAACTACATGTGCTAGTCTCTAGCTCCAAGCAATACCCCCGAGCGGTCAGAGAAGATTCATTTCAAAGAGCTTTCACTGAAATTTATTCAAGCTGTAATAAATTTTCGGCTTCAAGAAAAATGTTGCGCGATTTAATTTCAGACGACCGATTCCCACAACAAATAATTCAATTGCTTCTTGTTTTTTCTATGGATGAAGCACTGACATTGTCCAGGAAAAGAGACATTACTCACGCAATAACCCACCCTCTACTCGACAGGAAAAATCCCAGAATAGCATCAGCCATACAGACTTACGGCGCATTTGCCAGCGCTGACTTAAACTCCAACGAATCGTTATCCGAATGCTACCAAAATATCAGCTCAGAAATTCTAGATGCCTCAAGCTTTGCCGTCATTGCTCAGATATTTGAAAAATCATTATCTATCGGCTCATTAGATTTAGCAGAAAAAATTCTCAATGAATCATCACAATGGAAAGTCCCAAATCAATTAAGACAAAGACAAAAAATATTAACCACTGCCATTAGAACTTCATTCGAAAGAGCAAAATCTTCAATTCCCTTTGGTGAATCAATGCATAAATTGATAACTGCACTTTATCCCAATTCAAAACCCGATGAAATTGTTAACATTAGTGATTATAAACAATCTGTAGACTTAAAAATCCTAACTGAAAAGGATGCATTCAGCTTGCTGCTTGGAAGGGCATTAAGCGGCACCACAATAGAAAGCTCACCAAGGTTTTGGTTTGACTTGGCGGAGCTAATGCCGCGAGATCAAAACCAAGTTAAGTTTTCATTTCAATTGATTGAAAACTTGATGCGAAGCAATATTCCTGACCTTGAAAAATCATTCAGCATTTTTTCCACCCCTTCAATTATAGACACAGATGACAAAGATTTACGTGACCGATTATTTAAAACATTCGAAAAAAATAGAGATAAAGCACAGGAGCCGTTCACATATGCGGCAACAATAATTACCGAAACACAATCGGGCGATATCCGCTTAGGTAAATCCGTTAACATTGATGCAGTATGGAGAGGATTAAAACACCCAGTCTTAGAAAGTATACTTATACCCACCAAACTAGGTATACTCATGGCTCATAAAGACATTAAGAACCTCAAAGAAGCACTCCTTAAAATTTCTGACGACCAACTTTTCTCGGCAAACTTGTTAGACGTTAGTTGGCCCGCTCTTATTATGAGTGAACTTACAGACAAAGTTAAAACAGCAAACCTTACAGCCAAAGGCATCACAGTTCGGAGCGCAGCCAAAGCAGCTCGTTACTTGGACTTTCAATCCATACGTTTTATTTATGATTCAGCAAAAAGACTCAATGATAAGTCTGTCATTCCTGAGGGCTGGTTCAAATACCTAGACTCTCAAATTATATCAGAAAGGGACCGATACTCATTGAGAATAATCAATGCAGAATATGAGGAGGACTGGAAAGAACTTGCTAAATGGTCGGGAAAAGCAGTCGCAGAGTATCCGACTTACTATAATTATTATCGGCCAAGAGGATACGCACTAGCTAAACTGGGCAAGAACCAAGAAGCAATAGCCGCCCTTAATGTTTACATCAAATACAGTAAGGATGAAGTTCACTGGAAAGATGCTGCAAAATTATTAGACTCTTTAAATAAAACCAACAATTAGATATGAGATTTCGCCATACTTCCCTCCTCATTTTTTCTTCAATTATCATTCTGATCAGCACCAGAGTGCTGAGTGATGAAAATGATCGGCTCATTAACGACGCTAGCATCAAAGTGCAATTCGAAAGAAAATTAGGTAAGTTAAAAGATGCGAAACAAACGACTGATACCAGCTTAATATCTACACAACTCAAAGAACAAAACAAAATCCATGCCGAGCTCCCGGAAATATCTAACACAAATCTCAAAAGCTCAGAAATTTACACGGGCCGGAAAAACGGCGTCCTTTGCTTAGGAAACATATATAAGTGCGATCGATGCTCTAATTGGCATGGAAATATTGCTGGCGGTTTCATAATAACAAAAGACGGCCTAGCTGTGACTAACTATCATGTCATGAAGAATTCAAAGGCTGGAGCTTTCGGCGCCATGACAATACAAGGTGAAATCTATCCAATAGAAAAAATTGTAGCATCATCTGAAAAAGATGACCTTGCGATCGTTAAACTCAAGGGTGATAAATTCAAACCACTTCCAATTGCAAAGTCAGCACCGGTAGGTTCAGACGTGACTGTGATAAGCCATCCAGAAGGAAGATTTTACACAGTCTCCAGGGGCATCATCTCGAGATATTACAAACAAAGAGGAGGCAAAGAAAAAGGTTCGCCCAGATTGGCTATTACTGCTGATTTTGCCAAAGGGTCGAGCGGATCTCCAGTTTTCGATACATCTGGATCGGTCATAGGTGTTGTGGCCGCAACTAATTCAATTTATTACAACAAAACTGAAGGAATTGAACGAAATTTACAAATGGTCGTTAAGTCCTGCATACCATCAAGCTCCATTCTTAAACTCTTAAATTCAGCCACTCCCTAAGGCCTTCTCACAATTAAAATCACGTAGAGAATATACACTCCGATCATTGCACCTCCCTTAATTCTGCCTAGTTTTAATTTTCCCATCATTAGCGCTCCGGCAAGAAATACTGACCCAATCATAAAAATTAAGTCAGCAGGATCGATCCCCTTAACTTGAGGCATTGGCTTGGCCATAATGGTAATTCCAAGAATTGCTAGGATGTTGAAAATCGATGAACCTATCGCGTTACCTGCGATAAGATCCCCCTGCTTCTTCATACAGGCAACTATCGAAGTCGCCAATTCAGGCAATGATGTTCCAAAAGCCAAAACCGTTAAGCCTATAATGGCATCAGAAACACCTAAAGATTTAGCAATACCAATTCCACCTCTCTGAAAATAATTAGCTCCCACCACAAGTGAGCCTAATCCAAAAACAATTAGAATAAAAAGATATACAAAGGACCTGTCATTTCCATTAATTTTCTCGCCCTGATCAACATCATCGACGCTCGAACTCTTCCCAAATAAACCAAAATTAGAAGCAACGTACAAAGCTATACCAATAACTAGCACGCAACCCTCTAACCTAGACAACTGTTGATCAACCAACATACAAATGAGCAGAAATGAAACGATTAACAAGATAGGCATTTCCTTGCGCAAAACTTGCTTATGTATAGCAAGAGGCATAACAACCCCGCTAAATCCAAGTATCAGAAGAATATTACATATGTTAGATCCAACAATGTTTCCTATCGCCGCATCAGGACTACCATTGAAATTCAAACTCAAACACACAGCAAGCTCTGGTGCACTTGTGCCTAATGCAACTACCGTCAATCCAATAACCAAAGGCGAAATTCCGGCCTTTAATGCTAGCCGCGAACTGCCACTGACTAACCATTCGGCACCAAAGTACAAACCTATTAACCCAATTACTAGAAAGATTATGTCCATAATTCTTTATTCAATGTCTTAAGGCTTCTATATTAGCCAGTTCTTGGCAATTAACAAAAAAGAATGAATCACCGCCACTCATGCTTAGGATATCTTCCCCTTAACTGCTTTTTAATCTCTAGATAACCAGATGACCAAAACCCTTTAAGGTCCTCGGTACGCTGGACCGGACGGTGATTGGGGCCAAGTATCTCAACAAGAACAGGTACCTTTCCATTACATATTTTCGGCACACTCATCACATCGTACAGCTTTTGAAGAATGATAGAAATTTTGGGACCTCCCTCTTCATATACAATTTTAATCTCGCGGCCATTACTCAGTGTTGTTTTTTTTGGAGCAAGCCTCTCTATTAATGACCTCTGTTCAGCCGAAAGCCAAACTTTCAAAAATGGCCAAACATCAAGCCCCTTAATCTCTTTGTAACTAGTTGATCCCTGGCAGAATTCATTAATGACAAGCCTCCTGTCTTCTTCACTAAATTCAGGAAGACCCAGCTCAGGACAACTCTTCCTCACGCAATCGACTCTTCGCAACCAAGAATCGCATTCACTATTCCACCCCTTAAGCTTTAAATCTTGTTCAATGACGGCATTTGCTAACACTAATCCGGCCTGATCATGGGGAAATTTTTGAGTGGATTTAGACTTCAGTTCAAGATCAAGAAATCTTGTAACCTGAGCTCCTACGACTCTCTTTGTTCCGACATCATATCGGCAAATCTCCTCCTCTTTGACCTCATCGGAAAAGACGTCCTTAAGCCAATCCATCTTAATAGAAGTGGCCTTAGAAATCATAACATTTACATCTTTACCTTCAATCTCAGCAACTTCCGCAGCCACTATTATTCGCTCGGAAGACGCGACGCTTCCTTTTGTTAATTTACCTCTCCGAGACCCCACTAAATTACAAGACAACGTTCCCTCAGACATTCTAACTGCTAAGTTATCATAAAAGCCCACGAGAAGGACCTTAGCTAAGTCCTCACCATCACAATCACTTCGCAGTGGCTCAATGCCGTATCCCTGACCTCTTGCAATATTTAATAAGCTTTCCATGATGGCTCCAGCCTCACGCGCTGCCTTTGCATTTATCCCGTAAGCATCACATTTATTGAAATCAAATTGTGCTCTGAAGGCAAATAACCACGCCCTGATCATTGGTTGGAAATCGGAAATGTCATCAGGATGGCAAAACTCACTCAACTCTACTGATGAACTTCGAATAAAAATGCTACGACATTGACACAAAGCCACGCACAAAGCAGCCTCAGCGCCACACTCACTTTCTAATGCTTCTAGTAGCATGCGGGCAAATCTCGGATGAACAGGATACGCTGCCATTCTTCGACCAGTCTCAGTAATTTTATTCGCATCCTCTTCAACTGCTCCCAATGTCGTTAGCATAGAAAGACTTGCTCTCAGTGATTCTTCTGATGGGAAATCTACCCACTTTAAATCCAGCTCGGCATTAATATCTGCAACTAACAACAAAAGTAACACTTCAGATAAATCTAGCCGTAAAAGCTCTGGCATTAGATCAATTTCTCGAGCTGCATGATCACTCTCAGACCAAAGCCTGAAACATTTTCCCGGGCATAAACGCCCAGCCCTACCAGCACGTTGCTGCGCAGAGGACTGGGATATCTTTTCAATTCTTAACGTATTAATTCCTCTGCCCTTATCAAATCTTGCAATTCTAGCTAAACCTGAATCGATAACAATTTTAACCCCATCGATAGTAAGAGATGTTTCAGCGACATTGGTAGAAACAACAATCTTCCTTGTTTCACCTTTAGTAAGAGCGCGGTCCTGATCAGCTGGAGACAAATCACCGTACAGCGGCAGTATCTGACACCCTTTAAGCTTGGGCACTTTCCTCAGCCTTTCTACTGTCCTCCTAATATCATAAACACCTGGAAGAAAAATGAGCACATCACCTTCAATGTTTTTCTTTATAATCTCCTTCTTGAAAACATTGACGATCGAATCCCACAACGGCTCTTTGACTGAATTTCTATTCAAGTGAACCACATCGACTGGATACGCCCTCCCCTCAGAACGCACGACAGAACAACTACCAAGGTACTCTGCTATCTTTTGAGAATCTAACGTTGCCGACATCACAATGATTTTCAGATCCTTTCTAGTGGTCTCTTGTAACCTTATAGCCAAAGCTAACATAACATCCGCATGGATGTGCCTCTCATGGAACTCATCAAATATGATAGTATCAACTCCTTTCAAACTAGGATCATTAAGGAATTGCCTTAAAAGAATCCCTTCAGTCACAAACCGGACCTTTGTACTCTTCCCAAAAACCTTTTCAAAGCGAATCTGGTATCCAATTTCCTCTCCCAATGCTCCTTTCCTTTCATAAGCGACCCGTCTAGCAAGCATTCTGGCTGCGACCCGCCTGGGTTGCAAAATGACAGCTTGCCCTTTGCTAATTAGCCCATTATTGAGCAATATTTTAGGAATCTGAGTCGATTTACCTGAACCTGTCGGAGCCTCAAGAACAAGCCTAACTACACCTTTTCCCGAAAAAGCTTTAATTATAGCTTCTTCAGAATCATAAATAGGAAGAGAATCAGGGTCCATTAATCACAATGCTAATTCTTTAGCTTTACATGTAAAGAAACCACTAAACTTTCCTTTTGCGCACTTATTCAAATCCCGCTAAACTAATTTAAATGATTACTACACAGCTATTAGCTTTTCTAGGCGGACAAGAAATCATCATCCTGGCAATAATAATTATTGTTCTGTTCGGGGCAAAAAAAATACCTAAGTTGGCAAGGAGCATTGGACAGGCGAGCGGAGAGCTCAAAAAGGGGCGCATAGAGTCGGAAAAAGAATTAAAGGCCGCAATAGAAGAGCCCTCCAAGGAAACGGACTCAAAAGAATAAAAGATCCGTTCAATATACAAAATCATGATCAGTTCATATTTAATTGCCTTTGCTCTAGGAGGACCCGAAGTCATAGCTATTGGTGCAGTCGTCCTACTCTTATTTGGAGCAAAAAAACTCCCCGAACTTGCTAGAGGAATCGGAAAAGCTTCCGGAGAATTCAAAAAAGCACAAAACGAATTTAAGCATTCTATCGAAACGGCAGAGGAAGAGGCAATCAAGGTAGAAAAAGAGGAAGAAGAAAAATCACAAAATTAATCTTAGCATCAAGCAAAGATCGTAGATCTCACCTTCTAGGCCAGGATATTAAAATAAATTTTTGAATTCCTGCCACTCACTTGCAATTGTCCTGCCCTGTCAATCGGCAGATCATTCAGACTTCCCTCTTGCCACTCCAGCTTTTCAAAGAAACCTGTAGCCTGTGTAGATAGCGCGTAAATCTTTTCCGCATCACGACTCTTTCCTATTTGCTCTGCATGATTAACCAACCGCTTACCATAACCAACGCCTTCATGGTTGCGTTTGACAAAGAGGCAAGCAAGCTCAACAAAACTTTCGCAAAAATGCACTGCAACGGTCCCGACAACATTACCATCAATTTCCAAAACAAAAAAATCCTCGATACAGGAGAAAATATCTGCGCTATGCCTTGGCAAAAGCTCACTATCCATGACCGCTCCACGAATGATTGATAGAATTTCTGATACGTCACTATTTTTTGCTTGCCGTATTTCACCATAAGGATCGCTATGCACCATTAATCCGACCCCCTCATTGCTAAATAGTTCTGCCAAAATCGCATAATCCCTCAATCCATCGAGGATATGAACTCTTTCTACACCTTCCTCACATGCCTGAGCCGCCATTCCGAGCAATCGATTAACTCTCTCTGACAAATTACATCCATTTTTAGTCACTGCTCGAGCCTCAGAAACTGAATACTCGCACCCTGAAGAAGTAGCTATGCATGAATCTTTAGTCAGCATAATCACTTTGTTTGCATTCAAACATTTCCCAACTTCAAAAACTAAGGAATCTTCATCCAAAACTAGATTACCTCCACCACCATCAGATCCGATCGGAGTAAGAATAGGAACCATCCCCCTTTGAAGAAAATCGTAAAAGCAATCCTTATCGAGCTCCTCGACCTTGCCATCAAGGGAGTAATCCACACCTTTAATCACTCCTACCTTCCTAGCAAGAACCGCATCAACACTTGCAACCTTCAATCCTACAGCTGTCAATTCTTTGGTTGTCGTGCTCTCTACCCGGGAAACCGCATCCATGAATATATCCAAAAAATCTCGATCCGTTGGATCATCACTGTTCGGAAACAATTCAACTCCATACCTTTCTGCATAAAGATCCTTAACTTGCTGGTCTGCCCCATGAACAATAACGAAACGAACGCCCAGTGAATATAATACAGCCAAATCGAGAACAACGTTAGAAAAGTTATCTGATCCGACGACTCCTCCCTCTAAATTGATAACAAACAATTTGTCTCTGAACTGAGGTACATATTGTAGTATGCCGCGTAGATCTCCAAATTCCATCCGAAAGCAAATAGTCAGTAATTAAAGGTGATAAAAATTTGCATAAGTATACCTAGCAAATTTGGAACAAACTAGCTAACAACAAATACTAACCTCTTATTGCCTTTAAGTTGCGGCCTCGTGACCAGCTCCTTTATGGCCGAGAATCTTAACCGTTCTGTTTAATTGCTCAAACTCGATTGGTTTTTTAATAACAGTCACTGGACCACTAGCTAATATCTTACTAAGAATCTCACTGTCAGGGTAACCGGTAATAATGACTATAGGAAGCTCCGGGTGAATAGTTTTTAGCTTATCATATAATTCATCACCGGATATATCAGGTAATTTAAGATCAAGAAATACTAGATCAAATTCCTGCTTCTCAGCATAAGAAATAGCTTCAGCACCAGACCCAACTACGATCCTTCCGAATCCTGCTTTCTTTAAAAATTGTTTAAAAAGCGTTTGAAGGGCCGGATCATCATCAATAACCAGAACCGTTGGCTGGCCACCTTCTTCCTTCTTTAACACCTCTGTATCAAGCAAGCTTCTCTTAATGCGCCAACGACCACCTATCTGAATGGCCGGCAACTGACCTCTTTGCACCAAATAATAAACGGTCGGTAAGGGAATCCTAAGGTATTCGGCCGTTTCCTTTACTGTCATTAACTCAGGCGCTTCTTCTGTAGCCATAATGATTATCTATTTTGAGAATTACTTTGAATATTAATTGCGGGTATTATCAATGAATATGATTAATTATAATATTTATAGATTCAATTCGCTCATAAACAAGAGAAAATAAGCGAAATCCTTATTTCTTTGCCATTTATCAGATTTAAGAATTGTCAGTGTAAAAAACATACAAAGTTTGTGAGATACAAAGCTAAAAGAGATCAATAATTGACGAGAACCGACACTTGCATGCAGACAAAGATGGGCGACATCTATCACTTAATAGTATCAATACACATTAATCCATGTCTCAAAAACCAGTAAGACTATACAATCCCGGCCCCATCAATGTATCCGACGACACGTTTGATGCCATGAGTGCCGCAATGATAGGACATCGCGGCAGTGACTTCGTAAAACTTTACGAGGACATCCATCCTAAACTTCAAGATCTGTTTGGAACAGAAGGACCAGTTTATCTTAGTACCTCATCGGCTTGGGGTGTAATGGAAGCATCCGTCAGAAACTTATCACAAAAAAAAGTTTTAAATTGCTGCAACGGAGCCTTTTCAGATAAATGGCTTAACGTTTCAGATCGTTGCGGGATAAAAGCTGAAGCTCTCACGGCTGAATGGGGATCGCCCATATCACCTTCAAGCTTAAATGAAGCACTATCTAAAGATGAATTTGACTTAGTAACTTTAGTTCACAATGAAACTTCAACGGGCGTAATGAATCCATTGAATGAAATTGCCGAAGTCGTATCTCAATATCCTGACGTACTATTAGTAGTCGACACAGTATCATCCTTTTCAGCTGCACCCATTAACACTTCTGAAAATGGAATCGATGTTGTTCTCACAGGCAGCCAGAAAGCCCTAGCACTTCCTCCTGGGCTCGCACTGTTTACTGTTTCAGAGAAGGCTCTCGAACGCGCCAAGAGCACACCTAACCGTGGTTACTATTTTGACTTTCTCGAATTTCACAAGAATTGGGAGAAAATGATGACACCCAGCACTCCATGCATTTCACTACTTTACGGCCTCCAGCATCAGCTCAACAAGATATTCAATGAAGGACTGAACGAACGATATGCTAGGCATATACAGCTAAATTCAATGGTTCACGATTGGGTTGAGGAAAATAACTTTCAACATTTTGCACCAGAAGGATACCGTTCCAAATCACTGACTTGCGTCGCTAACAACCTAAACATTGACGTTCCGTCTTGGATCGCATCAATGAGAGAAAAGCATTCATTAATCATAAATGGTGGTTACGGAAAAATCAAAGGCACTACTTTCCGTATTTCAAATATGGGAGATGAAACAGAAGAGAGCATCTCATCGATGCTTGATGCCATTACCGACACATTGCCCTGAGGGCATACTTTATTAAAAGATAGGATGCCCTATCACTTCATCCCCTTTTCGAATACTAATTCCTGGAGGCTTTTTGCTTGAATCAATATTCCCAATTGAATTATCAGCATCAACAACCTCATTAATCTCTACTTCTGCAACAATAAATTTGTCTCGTCTAATATTGAAACGGGAACCCTCTTCTATGCCCTTAGAAGATCCCGCATTAATAACAACAAAGCCTAGCCCTTCTTTAACGGCAGTGACTTGACCTATCGCTGGGGCTTCTCGTATTTTCTTCTGTAGAGGAGTCAACTCTTCGGCTTCTTTTTTATCCCTTAATGTCTTAGCTATCGTCTCAGACAACTGAGCCCTTTCAGCCTTCACTGCTTCCAAATCTTTTGCCGCACTGCTTGAAGCTGACTTCATCTCTTCTCTAATTTCAGCAATTCTTTTATCATTCTCAACTTGCTGCTGAGCCAATGCCTCTTTCATCTGCTTCTCAACGGCACCCACTCTATCATCTTGCCTAGCAGTATTTTGCTCTTTTATTTCACCGATTAAACTAGCTGTCTTATCCTTTTCATCGGAGAGTTTCATTACTAAACTCATGATACAAACCACACCAATAACAGTGACAGTAACAGTGATTCCCAAAATGCCTTTAGTAAGTTTATCCATCTTTTACCCTTAATTCTTTGGTTAAGTGGTTAAACTTAAGCCTTCAGTCGCATTCTATCAACGGGAAATAGCTCCGAACTCATTGACCCATAAATTTGCCAGTGCTAATGTCCGCGCTCTTTAAAACGTTATGGGCGACACGGGACCAAATTATAAAGATACCTTAAATCTACCTAAAACCGATTTTCCAATGCGTGCGGGGCTCGTTGAAAGCGAACCTCAAAGGCTAGATAAATGGGACCAAATTGGACTTTACGAAAAAATCCAAACTTCTCGTAAGAACGAAGGGTCTGAAAAATACATCCTTCATGATGGCCCTCCATTTGCGAATGGAGATGTGCACATGGGAACTGCCCTCAATAAACTTCTCAAAGATTTAGTCATTAAGTCGAAATCAATGTTCGGAATGGAGACTCCTTATATCCCGGGTTGGGATTGTCATGGTCTGCCCATCGAATACAAAGTAGTTGAAAAGGCTCAGGGACTTGACCCTGCAGAAATTAGGCGTAGATGTGATTCATTTGCACGAAATTTTATAGACATCCAAAGAAACAGTTTTCGCCGTTTGGGTGTTCTTGCTGATTGGCAAAATCCTTACCTCACACTAGATCCCACTTACGAGGCAGACATCATTCGTGCCTTCGCAAAGTTCATTGATAAGGACTTAGTCTATGCCAGCAAAAAACCTGTCCAATGGAGCTTCGGGGCTCAGACGGCTCTAGCAGAGGCAGAAGTCGAATACAAGGATGTCACCGACACTTCTATTTATGTAAAGTTTCCTATTAAATCCGGACACCTTGCAGGTGCTTCATCACTAGTTATTTGGACCACTACGCCATGGACTCTACCTGCAAACATGGCAATCGCCCTCAATGAACAATTAACTTATATTGATGGCGAGTTCAAAAATGATGAAGGAGTAACTCAGCGACTAGTTATTGCTAAAGAACTAATTGAAAAATTCTCCTTGGCTACAAATTTAACTCTCACAGAAAAGCACAGTGAGCTAAAAGGTAGCCAATTTTCAAATTCAATCACCCAGCATCCTTTCATATCTCGTGATTCCCCAGTAATATTTGCAAATTTCGTCACAACCGAAACAGGAACAGGAGCAGTCCACATTGCTCCTGGCCACGGTAGCGATGACTACCTAGCTGGAAAAGAGGCGGGCTTGGACATTTTATCTCCTGTCGATGACCTCGGCAATTATACAGAAGAAGTAGGAATACCTGAGCTTGTAGGAAACCACGTACTAAGATCTAACGAGCCCATAATTGACATACTCAATTCAAAAAAAGCTCTACTTGGAAAAGAAGAATACGAACATTCCTATCCTCATTGTTGGAGATCCAAAACGCCCATTATTTTCCGTGCAGTCCCACAATTTTTTATTGCTATTGACGCATTGCGCAAAGAAGCACTTGAAGAAATTGATACTGTCGAATGGCTGCCAAATAAAAATAGAAACAGAATTTACGGAACAGTCGAGTCAAGACCTGACTGGTGCATCTCCCGCCAACGAACATGGGGAGTTCCATTGCCAGTTTTTTATCAAGTCGATGGCAGCCCTATAATTGATGGAGATCTCGCCCGCCAAGTTGCCGAAATCCTTGAAAAAGAAGGCTCAAATCTATGGTTCGAACAAGATGATAGCTGGTGGGCTGATAAAATGAATCTTCCTGAAGGAACATCCCGCTGCAAAGATACTCTTGATGTATGGATCGATTCTGGTTCTAGCCATGTAGCCGTATGCGATCGTCACCCGGAACTTAGCTCCCCCGCAGACCTTTACCTTGAAGCAACAGATCAGCACAGGGGATGGTTCCAAAGCTCCTTAATGATAAGCATGGTGACCAGAGGAACCGCACCATATAAATCTGTTCTCACTCATGGTTTCGTTGTTGATCAAGATACTGGGAAAAAAGTTTCAAAATCGGATCAAGCCAATTCAAAAGACAAAAAGAAAAAGAAAAAAGTTAAACCCATGGAAGCAGATCATTTTGTTTCCAAATTTGGAGCAGATATACTTCGCCTATGGGTCGCTAGTGTTGACTGGGAAACTGAAGTTCCTTTCGGAGAAGGCCTATTCAAGCAAACTTCTGATACATACAGGCGAATTCGTAATACATTGCGAATTCTTTTGGGTAATCTTCATGATTTTGATAACAAAAAAGACGCAATCCCTTATGCCAAAATGTCGATCATTGATCAATGGATTCTTGAACGCTTGCATCAGGTGACTCTTGAATGCGCAAAAGGGTACGAAACATTTCAGTTCAGAAAAGCGTATAACGCTATCAACAACTTCTGCACCAACGATTTAAGTAGCATTTATATCGATATAACTAAAGACAGAATGTATTGTGACCTTCCAGATGCTCACAAAAGGCGTTCGACTCAAACATGTATGTCTAAGGTTTTTAACGACCTATGCCATTTACTAGCCCCAATACTATGTTACACAGCCGACGAAGCGTGGGAACATGCCGGTCATTCACCGGGTGACATTCATTGTGCTTTGTTCCCCAAGCCTGACCCAGAGCATGTGCCAGGTAATGCCATTCAAAAAGTCGATCAATTGCTAAGTTACAGGAATTTGATACAACAATCGATTGAGCCTTTAAGACAAGGAAAAGTAATCAGATCCAATTACGAGGCTTCGGTTCAACTTTCGTTAGCAGAAGGCAGTGCTACACCAGAGGAATTACTAGGCAGCGCAGAAGATGTTAATGAATTCTTCATGCTCAGCTCACTCAGCATTATCACAGATCAGGGAGGACCCACAGCAACTACTGCGAAGTCCGCTCATCCAAAGTGCCCCAGATGCTGGCGACTATTAGGGACCCAGCATGAGTATTATCTGTGCCCTCGCTGTGAAAAAGCAATCAACTAAGCCTCTCCTGCCCATAAAGACGGCGGCAAATTGATTTTAGATAATAGACTATCAATTTTTTCTATTTCTTCAGATGAAAATTCACAAGCATGGACACTCTTGCAATTCTCAATTATTTGCTTCGGTGAGCTGGCACCAATCAACGCAGAAGTGACCCGACCATCACGAAGGACCCAAGAAAGTGCCATTTGCGCCAATGATTGACCACGTTCATTTGCTACCTCATTTAATTTACGCAAACAATCAATAATCGACTCATTCAATTCCCCTTCTCTAATCAAACCTTGTGTATTTGCTGCTCTAGAAGACTCTGGAATTCCATTCAAATACTTGTCTGTCAATAGTCCTTGATAGAGTGGACAAAAGGCAATGATTCCCATCCCATTATTTCCAGCAGTATCCAGTAAACTTGTTTCGATCCACCGATTAAACATTGAATAGTTCGGTTGGTGTATAATGATTGGCGCCCAGCCATTCTCTTTGCAGATACTGACAGCTTTAATAGTCTGATCAGAACTATAGCTACTAATACCTGCGTAAAGAGCCTTTCCTTGTTCGACTGCTGAATTGAGAGCTCCCAGCGTTTCTTCCATCGGTGTATCAGGATCAAAGCGATGGCTATAAAAAAGGTCAACATACTGCATATCTAGCCTTTCTAAGGATTGATCTAAGCTATTTAAAAGATACTTACGTGAGCCCCATTCTCCATATGGACCTGGCCACATATCATACCCAGCCTTACTCGAAACAACAACTTCATGGCGGGGAAGACTTTTTAGTATCCTACCGGCATTTACTTCTGCGCTCCCATAAGGAGGCCCGTAATTGTTAGCAAGGTCAAAGTGAGTGATCCCTTGATCGAATGCTGTATAAACAATTTCTCGCTGTAATTCAGTGACATTATCGCCTCCAAAAGTGTGCCAGAAACCGAGTGTAATGGCTGGTAATTTTAGTCCCCACTGACCACATCGCCTATAATTCATTCGCCCATCATAACGTTGAGAATCAGCTATATAATTTGAAGCCATAGTTTATATCATTGCCATAAGCACAAACAGAAATCGAGAGAATTCACCTCTACTAAGACTATAACTTTAATAGAAGGGCTAACATCAAATGGTAGAATCTTTGGATTCGATTAATGATAGACTTGATTTGTTTTCTTTTTGTTTAGGGACATTACTTATTACGATTCAGAATTCGGGGCGACGCTTTTTCTACCCATCCCGCTTTGCGCTGTCCCTTCCCTTGCATCCCTAAGTCTCCAAGATCTTTGCGCGCCTCGTTAGCCCATTTTTGTAAACTCTTAACTACTTTTGGATTGTCAGCGGCGACATTTTTATCTTCATGGATATCTTCAGCCAAGTTATAAAGTGCAAGTTCTTTTCTCCCTTCTGATTTGCCCCAGTTACGCTTCTTTGATTCCATTCCGACAAAAAGCTTCCAATTCCCAGAGCGCACGGCCTGCAATTGGTCCATCTGGTAGTAGAAGAAAACATCACGGACATTTGATTTTTCCTTGCCGCTCAAAATTGGCCAGATATTGACTCCATCAATGGTACGATCATTGGGCATTTCACCTCCACTAATTGCAGCAAATGTAGGAAGTAAGTCTAAAGTACTGGTAATTAGATTACTTTTTGTCCCTGCAGGTATTTTGCCAGGCCAGCGAACGACACATGGGACACGCATGCCTCCTTCATCAGTCCGTCCCTTACGGCCTCTCAACGGCAAATTACTTCCCTGCTTTTCCCTAGCGGATCCATTGTCAGAAGTAAATAAGATTAGAGTTTGGTCATCAATCCCTTCTGATTTTACAGCCTTTAAAAGTTCACCCATTGACCAATCAATTTCCTGTACCCAATCACCGTAAGCTCCATCTTTACTACTATTTTTAAACTTTTTCCCAGGCACCAAAGGTAAATGTACAGCCGTATGCGGGAGGTAGAGAAAGAATGGCTCATCACTAGAAGCCTTTATGAACTTAACTGCTTCCTTCGTGTACTGCTCCGTGATCGTATCATCACGCTGAACGCTGTCTCTAATTACTGTCAAGTCGCGCACTAAAGGTAATGGCACCTGTTTGCGATTCATATCATTACTATATGGAATGCCAAAATAGGAATCAAAGCCTTGGTTCGTTGGCATAAAATCAGGATGGTCTCCTAGGTGCCACTTCCCGATGCACATAGTACGGTATCCTTCATTTTTGAGAATTTCGGCTATCGTTATTTCATTAGGGTTTAGACCCTTGCGTGCTGCAGGAAAAAGAACACATAAATTCTTTTCATCAACATGCATATTAACCCTCCGAGGA
>Ga0163108_10000029_pt1 | contig 90883 bp, 80 predicted proteins | sample Fk1155metaG_FD_109644 | JGI IMG/M metagenome (GOLD analysis project Ga0163108, IMG submission 109644) | Marine microbial communities from the Central Pacific Ocean - Fk160115 155m metaG | ecosystem: Environmental > Aquatic > Marine > Oceanic > Photic zone | place: The Central Pacific Ocean...
AACACATCGTTCGATACATTGCGACATATTGAACCATCGCAAACGATTCGCCTGCTTTCCAAGATCGGCTGACATCCGTCGAAGATGAGTTGCACGAGGGTCCTCTGTTTTATATACCCGATGACCGAAGCCAGGAATTTTTTCCTTACGCTCCAACTTGGCATGAATAATCTCTTCAATGTCGATATCGCCCGCGTCTTCACCAATCTCTATTAACAGTCGCATCACGTTAGCGTTTGCACCACCGTGCAGTGGCCCCTTCAACGTTCCAATGCCAGCAACAATTGCTGAATGGATATCAGTTAAGGTTGCGGCGGCAACCCTGGCGGCGAATGTAGATGCGTTCAGTTCATGGTCGGCATGTAGCACCAGCGCGATGTCGAGCGCCTTGGTAGCTTCAGGCGTAGGACGCTCACCAGTCAACATGTAAAGAAAATTAGCAGCGTGGCCCAGTGCTGGATCCGGGTCTACAGGTGTGCCACCAGATACCAAGCGAGCATGGGTTGCCACCAAACTACCGATCTGTGAGGTTAATCTAATAGCTTTTCTTAAATTTGCTTCGCTGGATGAATTGTCTGAATCCGGATCGAAATGGGAAAGTGCGGAGGTCACGGTACGTAATGTAGCCATCCCATTGTCAGGTGGTAGAAACCTAATCATCCGAAGGATGGATTCGGGAAGCGTTCTCGCGCTCACCATGTCTGATTTCATATCACCAAGTTCAGCACGCGATGGTAGGCGTGCGTGCCAGAGCAAGAAGCAAACTTCTTCGAATGTTGCACTGGCGACAAGGTCATGTATGTCGTAACCACGATACGACAGCACTCCACGCCGACCATCCATGTAGCAGATCCCGGATGTCGTCGCGACCACGTCCTCCAATCCTGTTTTAGTCTTACCTCGCATTGTTATCTAGAATATGATATCAGTCTGCGGTGTTATTAGCTTGGGCCGCTTTTTCGGTCACGACCAACTAACACAACTAAATGTGGTCATTGTGAACCATTCATGACACCTCAAGAACTCAAGGCATTATTGCAAGACGTCAGTAAAGGGAAGGTCAATACCGATAATGCCTACACGTCTCTGCTCAATGTTTTGAGAGAAGCTCCTTATAAAGATCTAGAGTTTGCACGAATCGACCAGCATCGCTCCATCCGACAAGGATTTCCTGAAGTCATTTTTGGTCTTGGTAAGACACCGGAGCAAATCGTCGCCATCGCAGAGAAAATAATTGATGCAGGTCAGGAATTATTAATTACACGCGTGAATGAAGCCACCTATAAGGCAGTGTGCACAATAGCCCCAAATGCACTGTTTCATCGCGAAGCCAATCTCATCAGTTTGTCTATTTCGAATAAACCATCAGGGCATGGCGCGGTCATGGTTGTGACTGCTGGCACATCCGATGTTTCCGTTGCAGAAGAGGCCGCTGTATCAGCTGAAGTGATGGGTAACCGGGTCGATCGTTTATACGATGTCGGCGTGGCAGGACTCCATCGGATACTTGCTGAAACCAAGAGACTGTCTACCGCGAAAGTCATTATTGTCGTCGCTGGAATGGAGGGAGCCCTACCAAGCGTGGTCGCTGGTCTCGTCGACGTACCCGTCATAGCTGTACCAACAAGTGTGGGCTATGGAGCGAGTTTCGGTGGTGTCACCGCACTCCTGTCGATGCTGAACAGCTGTGCGATGGGCGTCTCAGTGGTCAACATTGATAACGGTTTCGGCGCTGCATCCAGCGCAAGTCTCATAAACCACTTGGACAAAACATGATAATCGCCCCTATGCTCAACCAATGTTTTATACACAGTCGCATCATCTCGCATCAATGCTAATCCGGATAACCAGATACCTCCTTACGCAAGCAGCTTGTTCCTTTTGACCTATTTTTAAAGCCTTTAAGGACGGTCCTCATCCAAGAAACCCATTACCTCTAGATCCGATAATGATTAACCTCACCTCAAGACCCTAGGAAACAAGAAATAGCAAGTGGTCTTCGGTTGTTCCACTGGCAGCATGGTGTTAAAATTAAGGGTTCAGCTCCCTGCCATACCAGTGTTTGGAAGCGGGAACCTGAGATCTCCGGCATCATTCAATTCAATGAACCTTAGCACTCTAAAGGCGCTCGAGTTCGACCGAGTTATCGATATTGCTTGTAGTTTCGCGGTGACGTCACTCGGCGCTACGCAACTCAAGACACTCGTTCCTCAGAGCGACCCAAAACAAGTCGCGACGACTTTGGCGGCGACCACGGAAGGTGTTGGTTGGTTAAGACTGGAATCATTATTTCCTCTAAAAGCGCCTACTGCTTTAGAAAAAACACTTGCTGTGTTATCAATCGAAGGACAAATCCTTGAAACCCAGCAACTGCTTGGATTCACCGAATACATTGCTTCGGTTAACGAAGTGCGGAAAGCGATTTGCACACTCCCTCGTAAAGCTTTTCCAATCTTGCACTCATTGGCGACACAAGTCAGGCGGTTCGATGCCGAACTTAAACGAGTCAATCAGTTAATCACTGCAACAGGAGAAATAATCGATAGTGCAAGCCCCACGCTAAAAACAGTTCGCGAGCGACTTCGCAAACAACGTCGCCATCTCCATATCACGATGGAATCCTACATTAGCAACAAAGAAACAGGATCATATCTGCAGGAAAATATAGTAACCGACCGCAATGGACGCTTCGTCTTGATAGTAAAAACAGCACATCGAAAAAACCTGCCAGGAATTGTCCATGGCAGTTCCAGCAGCGGAGCAAGCTTGTTCCTAGAACCATTGAACACGGTTGATATCAACAACGACATTGTGGCGTTAGTTGAGCAAGAACGAATTGAGATTAGAAGAATTCTTCTTGAACTCACTGATATTTTCAGAGAGCGATCATCTGATTTGAATCAGACTATCGATGCAATCACGAAAATCGATGTAATCCATGCCAAAGCATGTTTCTCGAAACTTGTGGGTGGGATTGAACCAACACTCTCAACAGATGGCACGCTTGAATTACGTTCGGCCAGACATCCACTACTAATGCCAGCCGTAAGAGAACGCCTCAGGAATGCTGGCCAGACCACTGTTGATCAGAGTTCAGTGAACGAGCAAATCCCCTCCGAACCTGTCCCAGTCAACCTTTTATTAATTCCACCCATCACCACCCTTGTAATAACCGGTCCGAATACGGGCGGTAAGACTGTCGCACTAAAGACAGCGGGTTTAGTTGTACTCATGGCCCAAGCAGGACTTCACGTCCCAGCCGCGACAGGCTCGCAAGTGCCTGTCTTCCGTTCGATGTTTACTGATATTGGTGACGAACAATCAATTTCAGAAAATTTAAGCACGTTTTCTTGGCACATTACGAATATTGCGGCAATGGATCGATCTCTGACCTTTCCAGTATTACTACTTCTGGATGAGATAGGTGCTGGTACCGATCCTGCGGAAGGTGGAGCACTCGGAGCAGCGATAGTGGACCATTTTCGTCGGCGAGGTGCACAGGTCATTACTACGAGCCATTACGAAGCACTTAAATCATATGCATCCACGACTGATGGAGTGACTTGTGCTGGTTTTGGGTTTGATGCAAAAACCTTTGCACCAACCTACGTGCTACGTTACGGTTCCCCAGGACGAAGCTTGGCACTCGAAATTTCAGCTCGGCTAGGTTTAGCGCCCTCCATTGTCACAGCCGCAAAAACTCGCCAAACTACACTTGAAATCCAGCTTTCTAATCATTTAGAACGTCTTGAACAGGATTTACGAACACTTGATGACGAACGCCATCATGTTGCTCAAGTACGTGATCAGCTAGTTAATACAGAAATGGGATTGCGCGCCCGTGAAACTGCTCTTACCAAGCAGGAAGCATTCATTCGTGCTGAGAAAAAACGAGGCGTCGATACTAGTGTCCGAGAAGCTAAGCGTGAAATCGACCTGACAATGCGGGAATTCAAGAAAGAAATAGTCACATTAACAAAGGCTGCCTCCTCTGGGAATTTACAAGATATAACTACTGGAATTCAAGGAGCGGCACGTGTAACTGCTCGAAAAACCATAGATGCTATTTCGAATCGCTTTCAGAATAACCGCCCAAACATCAAAACCGAATCTACCTTTGAACGAAACAACAGGACAGCGCAAAGCTTCTCTGTCGGAGACCATGTCATAGTAGAAAGTATGGGGTTTGAGGGAGTCATTACAAACCTCGCACAGGATAGCGCTGAGGTGGATATTCAGGGCAAGCGACTTCTGGCGCCTCTAGGAGACCTTCGAATGATAGACCAAGGATCACAGAAGTTCTCACCTCCTACAAAAGTGAGCATACAACTTCCAGAGTTGAATGAATCGTTAACAGAACTGAATGTTATCGGTTGCACAATTGATGAAGCACTGACGAGAACCGAGGCATTCCTGGACAAAGCGTTATTAGCGGATCAATCGAACCTGCGAGTGATTCACGGACATGGTACCGGTCGGCTACGGAGAGCCATCGCTCATTTGTTAGATGATCATCGAATCGTTGAACGATATTACACAGCGCCGACGGAAGAAGGTGGTGGTGGCGTAACAGTTGTTACACTAAAGGACTAGAGAGACTGGCTAAGGTAAATCGATCGACCTGAATCTTTGCAACATAACATGGGACTTTTTCCGCAGAACTTCATCGACGACTTAAAGGCACAAGCGGACATCGTGCGGATAGTACAAGATTCTGTGTCGTTAAAGAAGTCGGGGGCCACCCATAAGGGTTTGTGTCCGTTTCATGGCGAAAAAACACCATCCTTTCATGTCAACTCAGATAAGGGATTCTTTCATTGCTTTGGTTGTGGTGTAGGTGGTGATGTTATTAAGTTTCTAGAACTTCGAGACAAAATCACATTTCCTGAGGCCGTACGGCAACTGGCCGAACGATCAGGAATGACTTTACCTGATAAGCAGGACAACGCGGACCCCGCTGCTGACGCGGAACGAGAAGCCCTTTTGAAGATGCAAGAAGTCGCCGCGGAATATTTTCGTGAATGTCTCGCGGACAAGTCAGGCGCACGAACCAAGCGACAACTCGAAGAACGAAGTCTGACAGCAGAAACAATTAAAGCGATTGGATTCGGGTTCGCTCCGGGTATGCGAGACGGCCTCACAAACCGTCTAAGGGACCAAGGATTTTCTCAACCGTTAATGTTACGAAGCGGTTTAGTTATACAAAAAGAGTCAGGGCTGCTGTGCGATCGATTTCGAAATCGACTGATGATTCCAATCTGCCGGGAAGGAGGATCAATTATGGCGTTCGGTGGACGGGCAATTGATCCTAACCAGAAACCAAAATACCTGAACTCGCCAGAAACACCAATTTATTCCAAGGGGCGAACACTGTATGGACTTCATCTATCAAAGCAGGAAATTCGAAAACGGAAATATGCCGTACTAGTTGAAGGCTATTTTGATTTTGCCCAAGTACTGCAAGCTGGAATTACTCCAGCAGTCGCGACTTGCGGTACTGCCCTGACGTCTTACCAAAGCCGATTATTGCGTCGTTACACATCAAAAGTAGTGTTGAACTTCGATGCCGACACCGCAGGCCAAGCGGCCGCAGCAAAATCTGGAGAATTGCTAATCGCCGATGGATTTCAAGTGAATATTGGGGTGCTGCCAGACGGCGAAGATCCCGATACATTTATTAGGAAGCAAGGCGCAGAACGTTACATGGAAATACTGCGTAATTCACGGCAATACTTGGAATTTATGCTAGATCGAGCGGCCGCTGATTACGACTTTACCAGTGACGATCAGCGCAGAAAATTTTTAAATCAAATGCTAAACGTCGCAAAATCCATTCCAGATGCTGCAACTCGAGACCAGTTTGCGGACCGTCTGGCTCACAAAGCACGAGTGATGGAAGAAGTAGTACGTCTCGAGATTCGCAAGGCGGCCGTTGCTCGACGCACGATCGTTGAAGAGCAAACTTTACCTGATAAACCTGAAGTCAGAACGGCGGAAAAAGGGTTAATATGGGCGATTGTGCATGAGCCAGAAACGGCACTCAAAGCTCTTTCCGAGCTGGATGACAGGGATGTTGAAGGCCTCGTTACGGGGGCACTTCTTCTCGGCGCTCGATCATTTCAAGGGTGGCCAGTAAAAGACGTTCCTGCAGCTTTCATGGAACGCTTAGGACAAGAAGAGAAATCGGTCGTTTCAACGATAGTAGAGGAAACAGACGCTCCAGCTCATGCCGCTGATTGCGCTCGAACCCTTAAGCGCCAGAGGTATGAACGCGAACGAGCTTTATTACAGGAAGAAATAGACAAATTGCAAGAGCACGGCACAGCAGAAGACCTGGCCCAGATAGACGTACTCTGGCAACGAAAAAAAGATCTGCTGTCGCTCATCGAAACTTTAACTCCCTGAGTTCTTTAGATCAGACATAGATTGGTGAGAGAGGAGAAACCGTTGGCTATTGAAGAAAAATATGACGAGATTAGGCAGCTTATTGCAGTAGGCAAGGAAAAGGGATTCCTTCTTTATGATGAAGTAAATGAATTGCTTCCAGCTGAAGTCACATCGTCTGACGAATTGGACGAAGTGTTCGCCCTTTTCAATAGTGCCGGCATTGAAGTTGTCGACTCAGACCAAAAAGTTCGTGAAGAAAAGCCCTTCGGCCGACCCGATGAAGGTCGAGATCAAGTTGAACTTGACTTAACTCCTGGAACACTCGACAAAACTAACGATCCGGTTCGAATGTATCTGAGGGAAATGGGGACAGTTCCACTGTTAACCCGAGAAGGTGAAGTCGCAATTGCAAAGCGCATCGAGCGTGGGAAACTGATGGTAATAAAAGCGATTTCCCGCACACCGACCGTAGCAAAGCACATTATTCACATGGGGGAACAGCTGAAGCTACATGGCCTCGGCGTTAAGGACCTCGTCATATTTAAAGAAGAGGAAGTGACCGATGATCGCCTTGCGAACAGAGCTCGACAAGTCCTCAAGCAAATTAGCGGCGTTCGTAAAGCCAGAACTGATGTAATCAAGCGCGATGCCAAGTTGAAAACAATCTTGAAGCGCGACAAAAAGCGCTACCGTCGAGCAAAAGGAAAATCTCTTCGCGCAAAAATCGAATTATCGCGATTAATCCGGAAAATCGAATTCACTGAACCTGTAAAACAAAAGATGATTGAACCAATCGTAGAATCTGCGCAGGCGGTACAACGCATCCAGCAAGAAATCGATAGCTTAGAGCGTCAAGTGAAATCCACCAGTAAACGTAGCCGACTAAAAGAAGAAGATCGCAAGGCTGCTATGCGCCGTTCGCGAGAAGTTAAAGCGGTAATGCGGGAAATGATGATAGAACTTGAGAGCACGCCCGACCAACTAGAACAGACACTAAGAACTATCGACCGAGGCGAAATGAATGCCGAGGCAGCAAAAAAAGAACTGGTTGAGGCTAACTTGAGACTTGTAGTATCGATCGCCAAAAAATATACGAATCGTGGCCTTCAGTTTCTCGATTTGATTCAAGAAGGCAATATTGGCTTAATGAAGGCCGTTGATAAGTTTGAATATAGACGAGGCTATAAATTCTCGACTTATGCCACATGGTGGATCCGCCAAGCTATTACGCGAGCAATCGCTGATCAAGCTAGAACCATCAGAATTCCTGTGCACATGATTGAAACAATCAATAAGCTAATTCGAACTTCGCGAGCATTGGTTCAAGAACTGGGTCGGGAACCAAGTTCTGAAGAAATTGCTGACCGCATGGACGTGCCGGTTTCGAAAGTGCGAAAGGTACAAAAGATTGCACAGGAACCCATTTCTCTGGAAACACCTATTGGAGAGGAAGAAGATAGCCATCTCGGAGACTTCATTGAAGATCGACAGGTTGTCTCACCTGCTGAAGCTGTCATTAACGTAAACCTTAAGGAACAGACCGATTACGTTTTGAAGTCATTAACTCCGCGAGAGGAGCGAGTGATTAAGATGCGGTTTGGTGTTGGAGATGGTAGCGAACATACTCTCGAAGAAGTCGGTCAAAGTTTCGCAGTTACCCGAGAACGGATCCGCCAGATCGAGGCAAAGGCACTACGTAAGTTGCGTCATCCATCTCGAAGTAGAAAATTGAAGGCATTCCTAGAAGGAAGGACCTAGAAAACCATCACATACGGATACGGGTTGCCGATTGTGATGGTTAAGAAAAACCTAGGGCCCATAGCTCAGCGGTCAGAGCCACCGGCTCATAACCGGTCGGTCCCAGGTTCGAATCCTGGTGGGCCCACCATTTCTGCCTTCCAATACAGGTTCTATTTGGTAGCTCAAAGTCAAGACAGCAGTGAATCAAATCTCTGGGTCGACTTCAGCTAACGAACCTGAGAGAATACAGGATTATGTCAGTCAGTAACCCACCGAGAAGGCAGAGCCCTGTTGATGCTTTCGAGTACAAGATGTTAAGACTTACTCGTATGCTGGGAGTCGTTTCGAGTTGCTCCGGTTGCAACGTTCACATTGTCCGATGTTGTCAGATCTCGAACACTTAATTCGCTTACAGCAAATCGATACTGAGACCGAACAAATTCGGCAGCGTATCGAAGCTATTCCTTCACAACTCGCCAGTTTGCAAGACACTCTTGAGAAAAGTCGGGCCACATTAGTGACCGCACAGGACGCTCTTACGGATAACAAACGCGTCCGCACCGATGTGGAAAATGACCTTGCAACCGCACAAAGTCAGCTGAGTAAGTTCAAAGAACAAACACTGGCGGTCAAAACGAACAAAGAGTTGTGGGCGATACAAAAAGAAATTGCAACTTCTGAAGATAAAGTGCGTCATGCTGAAGACCAAATTCTTGAACTCATGCTGGCTGCGGATGAACTTACATCTGCCGTAAAAGAGGCCGAAGCAGCTTTGAAAGCCGAAGAAGTCAGAACGAAAAAAGAAACAGCTGTATGTGAGTCTGAAAAGGTCAAACTTCAAACCGAACTACAACAGAATACAGATACTCGTTCGACAGTGGTTAGTACAATTGAATCACGCGCCCTTGCGTTATTTGAACATATCTCGCACCAGCGACAGGGCATTGCCGTGGTGGAAGCACGGGAGGGGCTCTGCTCATACTGCAACGTGCGCCTACGTCCACAAGTGTTTAATGATTTAAGACTCAACAATGCATTAATTCAATGTGATAGCTGCCAACGAATTCTCTATTTCCAAGAATGAATGCATTATTGATCAAGGGTTGCACTATACCCGTTGAGATCATATCTAACGTGAATTACATTGGCGCATTATTTCGACGCCTCGCATAATCATGGTAGTCGCATATATAGACGGTGGATCACGTGGCAATCCAGGGTTAGCAGGCTATGGAGTGCGCATCGAGCGTCCCGACGGAACTCTGTGTGATGAATTATATGAGTCTGTCGGTGTCGCTACGAATAATGTAGCTGAGTACCGTGGTCTTCTTGCAGCACTGCGTTATATTCTAAGCCACGAAGATCGAGACGCAATCATTCGTTCCGACTCACAGCTACTGGTACGCCAGATGCGCGGAGAATACCGGGTGCGACATAGTGGCCTGCGGTTACTTTATAAAGAAGCCTGCGAATTAGTCGACCAGCTCGGCCATATCAACTTCGAACATATACCAAGAGAAATGAACGTAAACGCAGACCGTCTGGCTAATTTAGCCATGGACCAAGCCGAGACAATTACTGATTAATAATCTAGAGTGTTTGCTATGAGAGTAATCGGTACTGGTTTAGATGCCACAGACATTCCTCGAATTGAACGAGTGTGTTCACGATTTGGAAATCGATTCTTACACCGTATCTTCACGAAACACGAGATCGAATATTGCCAGAAACGACGTAACCCAATACCGCATTTAGCTGGACGTTTCTCAGCAAAGGAAGCGACCATGAAAGCCCTCGGCACGGGTCATTCTCATGGCGTACTTTGGCAGGATATTGAAGTCGTCAGACAAGGAGGAGCGCCACGAATCAAATTGCATGCGGGGGCTGCCAAGCATGCTAAACAGCTTGGTGCGAATGACATCCTCTTGACGATGACGCACTCAGACACGCTCGCCCTGGCCCAAGTCCTTCTGCTAGGTCCTTGATGTTTCAATTCTGCTATTTCAGCACTGGCGTAAGCTGAATCGTCTCAGAACTGACATTTCTTGGTAAGGTGCTTTCACCATGCAGAGATTTCTCCATTTCTGAACGAAAAAACGACTCCTTTTGTCCGCCGTCGATGATATCCCATGGCAAAGTCAGGTCTTTACTCCGGTCGCGAAGTACCCAACCATCAGCATCTACTTTCGTCGCCGCAAGCGCCGCTCGCCAATCACCACCATTAGAAGCCGCTATCTCGATAACCGGAGCAATGCGGCGATCTCCAAGCGACAGAAGTGCTTGATAGTATGCCTGTCGGTCTGATTTTATGTTGACGTACACGTTCGAAATACTTTTCATGAGAGCTCGAAGACGTTTCGCGCGTCGAGCGATTGTTGCCGAAGGAGTCATCGGTAGCCACTGATATGCGGTTCCAGGCTTCGGCACAAAAGGATTCACACTCGCCGTAATCCGTCCGGAGCGTCCACGCTTCCTACCATGTTTCAACATTACGTCTCGTATCTTGAGTGTGAGATCGCGAATGGCTTCCAAATCATCGTCTGTTTCAGTGGGAAGTCCGATCATGTAGTAAAGCTTGAGATTTTCAATGCCAGACGAAAAAATAAGATCAGCCCGATCCAAAATCTGCTCATTTGTAATGTTCTTATTAATGACTCGACGCAATCGATCCGATCCAGTTTCTGGAGCAATCGTCACGCTCCGTTCACCGCTTTCGTGAAGCAATTTAATAATTTCTGGAGTAAGGTCATCGAGGCGTAATGAGGCTGGGCTAATCGTGTAGCCCATCCCAAGCAATCGAGTCAAAATCGTTTCTATTTCTGGATGATCACACAATGCAATCGAGACCAGTCCAACTCGATTGGCATACGTTCTTGCTTCTTCAGCCAGCGACAGGATACGCTCCGTGGGAAACGCACGAACCGGAAGATAGTTATAACCTGCCCAACAAAATCGGCACAGTTTGGCGCAACCTCGCACGACCTCAACGAGAAATCGTGAGCCAAATTCTGTCTGTGGCGTAAAAATACCAGTGTGGGGGGGGTCGAGAGCTTCAGTGGTCTTCACAGCTGCTTTATGCACAGTGGGTGGCGCCCCTGTATTTACATGTGGAACCCAACGTGCAACAAAATTATCTTCACCATAGGACACATCATAAAAGGTAGGAACATAAAAGCCCCGTTGGGACGCGAGTGTACGTAGGCCCTCACGGCGACTGGCCATGGATGCAGCCTCAACCAAATGAGGCACCAACACCTCACCCTCTCCTGCTGCCACAACATCGATAAACGGCGCAAGTGGTTCTGGATTCAGGAAAGTAACCGCACCGCCAAGAACCACCAAAGGGTGACGCTCGCCACGGTCCTCAGCGTAAAGCGGTATACCAGACAAGCGTAACAAAGTCAGGACGTTGGGATAGTCCCACTCAAAAGATAAAGAAATTGCCAGCATGTCGAAATCACCGACATACGACTGGGACTCAAGTGTAAGTAATGGGGCTCGAGATTGGATGGCCGTCTGTAATGCTTGTTTTGGAGGAAGAAAGGTGCGTTCACAGACAACATCTGGGTCCGCATTAAATAACTTATAGACCGTCTGGAATCCTAGATTAGACATTCCTACGTGATACGTGTTGGGAAAAGCAAGCACAACACGCAACCGACCTCCGAAAGGCTTTTTGATGCAGCCTCTTTCAAGAGATAGTAGGTGTTGAAAATCTAATCGCTGCTGCCAAATAGACATGCTCAAGCGGAGGTAACAGGAACACTGTTTGCGTAGGCGCACACGCGCTTACTAGGGCTAACGGCAACTGCGACACCTTACTCATGGTGGCAGTACATCAAATTACTGTATCACGTCAAGGTGAACATACTGGAGGAGTTCCAGCAGGGCAAGCTATGTCTTTATAGGAGTCTATTGTCCACGGTCCGTTTATCGACGCAGGCACTCGTATGTTTCAGCCTCGATAGTCGTTACGTGAGGTTCGCATTGACGATCCTGGTCTTTTTGAACGTGATGGGCGTTGTAATTCATTCGTCGTCTCTGTTGCGCGTGCGTCAGATCGCGATGCAGAATAATTTTGAAGATCAACAGGTGTAGAGTTGGAGCCCTGCGCGATAACCCCGCCTTCAAAACCGGTCGCGATTACGGTAATTTTGACTTGCTTGCCCATCTTGGGATCAATCACAGCACCAAAAATAATATTGGCATCTTCGTGCGCAGCTTCATGAATGATACCTGACGCTTCCCCGATTTCGATTAACGACAAGTCAGAACCACCCGTGACGTTAAACATGACCCCGTGTGCCCCTTTCATGCAATCATGCTCCAGTAATGGACTCGCAATAGCCTCGTTAGCTGCATCACTGGCTCGCGAACTACCCTCGCCAGTACCGGTACCCATAATAGCAATGCCTGCCTTGTGCATTATCGTCGTCACGTCAGCAAAATCGAGATTGATGAGTCCCGGCACAAGAATCAGATCAGAAATACCTTGTACTGCCAGACGCAGCACATCATCCGCCTTTGCAAAAGCCTTCACGAGAGATGTCGAACGACTAGTACTTGCTAGCAACCTCTCATTGGGTATCGTGATGACTGAATCGACTACGTCTTTAAGAGCATCGAGTCCACGCTCAGCTTGTAGCGCACGTGTCTTTCCTTCAAATCCGAATGGTTTAGTCACAATCGCAATAGTTAAAGCACCAAGCTCACTAGCTAAACTAGCAATGACTGGCGCTGCGCCGGTTCCAGTACCGCCACCGAGACCTGCTGTAACAAACACCATGTCTGCCCCATCAAGTGTCTGCAAAAGCTTTTCGGTATCCTCTAGAGCGGCCTGACGGCCAAGATTAGGATCAGCGCCAGCTCCGAGTCCTTTGGTTACCTTGTGACCCAGCTGCAGTTTCGTCGGAGCCGAGTTACCTTTGAGAGCTTGGATATCCGTATTTGCGGCGACGAAGTGAACGCCCTGCAACTCTGACGCCATCATTCGGTTAACTGCATTTCCTCCACCACCACCGACACCTATTACCGAAATCTTCGCACCCTCGCGATTCCCATCAGCCAGGGTTATACGTGAACCCGGCATTGGCGAATGCTTCCCATTACTGTCATGTGTTTGCAGTTCAGTCATAATTCATTCTCCAAGCCTCACTAGATACCCAATGACCCTAAAAAAAATCTCTTAATATGCGACCGAAGCGGTCTCTCCAACCACTAAAAATTCCCAATCCAAATTGTGGTGCCTCAGCATCGTGACGATTTACGTGCATGGCAAGTCCAACTGCGGTTGCAAAACTGGGGTCCTGCACATGATCAGCGAGCCCTCCGACTCCATCGGGAAACCCCCGTCGAATAGGCAGGTCAAAAATTTGCTCAGCAATCTCGGCCATACCTTCAAGCTTGGATCCACCACCAGTTAACACAACTCCCGCGTTCAATGAACGTTCGTAACCGGATCTTCTAATTTCATCCCATAAGTGATGGAAGACATCTTCTGCATGAGGCTGCAAGACCTCTGCAAGTAATTTTTTCGGCATATTCCGAGGAGCTCGTCCTCCAATACTTGGCACTTCGACCATGTCTTCTTCATCAACCAGCGCGGCGAATGCACACCCAGCACGCTGCTTCAGTTTCTCTGCGTCAGGGATCGGCGTGCGCAAACTAACCGCCAGATCATTCGTAAAATGGTCCCCTCCAATTGCAATTACTCCCGTATGCCAGATGCTACCCCGCTCAAACACGGTAAAGTCAGTCGTGCCTCCCCCAATATCAACGAGAGCCACCCCAAGTTCTTTCTCGTCAGTCGTCAAGACTGCTTCACTCGCCGCCAACTGCTCGAGCACCGCGTTCTGGACCTTCACACCCGCCCGGCCTACGCATACTTCGATATTCTGCTTTGATGATTCACTTCCGGTAACAACATGAACATTTACTTCAAGACGAGACCCAGTCATTCCAATTGGGTCAGTTATTCCATCCTGTTCATCGACAACGAAATCTTGCACAATCGCATGTAAAATTTCTCGACCACTTGGCACAGCAATATCTCGGGCAGCTTCAATCGCGCGCCCAACATCTTCAGTAAAGATTTCTCGATTTTTTCCAGCCACAGAAACAACACCGCGGCTGTTGAAACCTTTAATGTGAGCTCCAGAAAGACCGAGAATGACACGGTCGATCTCGATTCCTGCAGTCTGCTCAGCCTCTTTGATTGAACGGTCCACTGCTCGATAAGCGAGTTCAAGATTAACGACTACACCCTGACGAATACCCTCAGACTCAGCCGTTCCGACTCCGACGATGTCAAGATCACCTTCCTCAGTCACCTCTCCAACAATAGTAGCGATCTTGGATGTCCCGACATCGAGTCCTACGAGATAACGATTTTTTCTTGCCACAAGTTCTCCCTCACAAACATGTTCAGCCGTTTACTGCTGTCACCTGGAATCTCCCTCCAGCTCGACAGGGCGCACATAGATCCGATCGCCATACCGGAGATCAACATAGTCAATGTGTGGAACTTTTTCTCGCAGTGGCGTAAACATCTCCAAGTACGATTGCAGACGCTCAGCAAATTGGTAAACTCCCAAATAAATTAATGCTTCATCATCATCAAGCCTTACGACCAACTTCGATGGATTACTAACATCGATCTGTGACACCCGACCCATGACCCGAGGTTGGGTTTCCAAATCATTCATCACACGCCTTGTTAAATGTGAACGTTGATCGTCGATTACACCCGGCCCGTTAGAGGTCTGGTGCAATAAACCATCTATGACTGGCAAATCAAAATGGGTGTGCTCTGCTCCGTACTCTGCTATCAATCGTGCCTCGTCATCGATTAAATATAAGTGTCCATCAATGCGTCCCAACGCCATGGGTACTCGCTCAGACATAGTAATCTCGATAGTCGATGGTATGACCGTGCGAAGTGTTGCGTCTTTCACCCATGGCGAAGCGAGTAATGCATTCCGCCACTGCTCAAGATCTGCAATGAGAATGTTCTCCCCGTAAAGTCCATCAACTAAACTCAAAGCTGCGTCTGTCGAAAGATGAACATTCCCACGCACAATTAATCGATCGATAGACAGCACGGGCGCTTGAAGTACGAATGCCAAAATTCCATATCCCACGAAGAGCACGAATACGAATATCGCGCTGACCTTGAGAACGCGGCGCCAACGCGTTGTAAACACACGTCGCCGCTTAATGGGTCGACGCTGCGTCCGTCGCCTGAACCGGTTATCTGTTGGTACGCGGACTGTCATGATCTATCTCTATTACCCATAATTGGCCTCGACGACATCAGCATTCTGCCGCTGCCTTTGCTGCAAGTGATGAAAAATCCGACCAGCAACGCCACTGATTGAACCGGCACCAAATGTGATAACGAGGTCCCCGGGTTTGGCCAGTTGTTCGGCGCGGGCGACAGCCTCATCGAGTGACCCAACTAGATGCACCGGCGATTCGCCAAATTGTCCTATCACTTCTGCCAGCACTTTAGAGGTGGCGCCTGGTATCGGAGCTTCACCGGCAGCATAAACCTCAGTCAATATGACCTCATCGGCACCAGCCAGCACTGAACCGAACTGGGACATTAACCGACTCACCCGAGTAAATCTGTGAGGTTGCACCACTACAAGCATTCGACGCTTGAACTGCTGACGCGCAGTGTGCATCACTGCTGCAATCTCAGTAGGATGGTGACCGTAATCATCTACCACCAGCACACCATCAGCTTCCCCATGTAGTTGAAAGCGACGCTCTACTCCTGAAAATTCAGCTAAAGTGGCAGCAACCTGCTTGAAACTCAGACCGATTTCCAGGCCAACGACCATGGCAGCCAAGGAATTTCGAATGTTGTGAAGCCCAGGCACCTGGAGGCGTAACGTTCCCAGTAACACACGTTCACGCTCGCCAAACGGTTTGTAGGATACGGAACATGTCGAACCGAAAGCTTGCTCTTCTATATCAAATCCGAAAAGATCTGCATCCTGAGTATCAACTCCATAAGTTCTTACCCGCCGGGAAATCCTGAGTGCCTGCTCGCGTAAGTTTTCATCGTCGGCACAAACTGCCACTAATCCATAGAAAGGTACACGGTTCGCAAAGTTAACAAACGCGTCAGATAGATGGTCAAGCGTGCCATAACTTTCCATGTGTTCATCATCGATATTGGTGATCACAGCAATTGATGGAGAGAGTCGTAAAAATGATCGGTCGCTCTCATCAGCTTCTACAATCATGTAATCCCCTTGTCCGACACGCGCATTACTTCCAAAACTACTTAACCGACCACCGATTACAGCAGTTGGATCCAGCTTGGCACGTTCGAGCATCAGCGCAATCATTGATGTAGTGGAGGTCTTGCCGTGTGAACCTGCCACAGCGATGCTGTAGCGCAGTCGCATGAGCTCCGCTAGCATTTCCGCACGTGGAATAACAGGAATTTGACATCGGTGCGCTTCTTGACTTTCTGGATTCGTTGAGTCAATCGCAGCAGAGATAACAACTACATCGGCGTCGTGAACAAACTTAGCGTCGTGACCTTCATGCACAATTGCACCAAGTGAGACCAGTAAGTCTGTCGTCTCACAACATCGTAGGTCGGAGCCACTCACCACATACCCCAGCGTTATTAACAGTTCGGCAATACCACTCATGCCGCTACCACCAATACCTACGAAATGAACTTTCTTCGTGCGGCCGAGCATGATTATGTCCGTTCCAGCTTTCGCATTTCCCTTTGTCTCCTCAGTCTGCCCTTACCCTGCCATCCTTGAATTACTGCTCGCGATCATGATTGAACAAGTTCTAAAGCTCGATCAACGATCCGTGCCGCAGCATCAGGACGAGCCAGTTGTCTAGCTGCAGCACCCATTTCACTCCGTTGCTTACGATTCGCTGCCAATGTTTTTACATGGGACACCAACACAGCCGCAACATCACCACCTGCAATCATCTTTGCGGCACCAACCGTTACCAACGCATCGGCATTTTTAGATTGATGTTCGTCGGCCGTCCTCAACGGCACCAGAACACTTGGTCGACCTACGGCAGCTAGTTCAGTAACTGTCGTTGCACCAGCTCTACAAATAACGAGATCCGAGGCCAGCATGGCTTTTGCCATTGGCTCAAGAAAGGTTTCGACCTGAGCATTAAGACCGGCTTGACGATACGACTCCCGAACTTCAACAAGATCGCGCTCACCTGTCTGGTGCGTGACAATGAGCCGTGGTTTGATTTGTGCAAGGGCTGGTGCGGCCTGACGAAGGGCAAGGTTAAGAGCGTGAGCCCCCTGTGATCCGCCAATAACTAGGACGTGGCAAGTTTCTGAATCCGCATCTTGATCAATTTGCGATCCCATTTCAAAGAATTCCTTACGAACAGGATTTCCACTCATGAACCCTTTCGACCCAAAATCTGAGAGTGTTGAAGCAAAAGCTACTGCCACAGCTCTTACGAAAGGCGCAAGTAGTCGATTCGTCAGGCCCGGTATTACATTCTGCTCAAGGACAAGTGTGGGAATCCCACGGAGTGCAGCTATAGCCACCACGGGGCCTGAACTATAACCTCCCACGCCCATCACTAGATGAGGCACACGTCGAGACAGAAGACGCCAAGCATCACATGCACTTACTGGTAGCATCGCTAAATTACGTGCTAATTCCCTTCCCGACTTGCCCTTAAGTCCCGCACTCCGAATAAAATCCAATTCAAACCCTGCCTCAGGTACGGCTCGCGATTCGATCCCCTTCGTAGTACCTGCAAACGTCACTCTTGTCTTCGGACTTCGACGCGTTAATTCCTGAGCAACCGCTATCCCAGGATATAAATGGCCTCCTGTGCCTCCACCCGCAATCACGATCCTCAGTCCCATACTGATGACCACAAACGCTCTACGTTGAGCTGTCTCCTGCTCTCCACCTTATGAGTGCGCTGACGCGTGTTGTGAGACATTGAGCAAAATCCCCATTCCTATCAAGCTACTTATCAGCGAAGACCCTCCGGCACTTACGAACGGCAGTGGGATGCCCGTGGTCGGCAATAAACCTAAGACGACACTCATGTTTAGGAACGCCTGACCTATCACCATCGTTGTGATCCCGATCGCCAAAAACGAACCGAAGCGGTCAGGGGCGCGCAATGCAACCCGAAAACCTCGCCAACCAATCACGCCGAAGCACAAGAGCACTGCACTCGCACCAACAATGCCAGTTTCTTCAGCAATGACCGCATATATGAAGTCAGTATGTGCTTCGGGAAGATACAGATGCGCTGACCCGCCACCCATGACACCCAATCCAAGCAATCCTCCCGTGCCCACCGCAATCAAGGACTGAACGAGCTGATAACCATCTCCCATTCGGTCAACCCACGGATCCGTCCACGAGGTTAACCGTTGCCACCGATACCCCACGGAGAGGAAGTACCCCGCCATCGGCAGAGCTAACAGCGCCGCAACACCGACCCAGCGATAGCTGAGCCCTGCAGCCAACACCATCGCGCTAACGATGACGGCAACTCCTGCAGCCGTACCGAGATCTGGTTCTACCAGGATCAAGCCGGCAATCATTGCAGTTACAAGCCCGATAAAACCTAACGAGTAGGACACGTCGTTAATGCGATCCATTCGGCGTTCTAACACGGCAGCAACAAATAATATGACCGCTAATTTGGCAAACTCAGAAGGCTGGACACCAATTCCGGCGACAGCAAACCACCGCCGTGCCCCATTTATCTCAGGACCAAACAAGACCAGCACGAGCAAGAACGTAGCAACGCCCAATGCCGTCCAAATAACAGAAGGTTGCCGGTAATTCCGATAATCCAGCCGCATCATGGCGGCAAGGCCACACACACCGAAAATTGCCCAGCTCAGCTGCTTAAATAAAAAATAATATGGCCGTCCATCCATCGCTTTCACGGCTGAAGCGCTGTAGACCATCACAACGCTAGTGCCTATGAGTAAGAGCGTTGCCATAAAGAGCCACTTGTCTGACTTCAGTTTTCGAGCCATACTCTTGTCTTGCTTAAAGCTCCTTGGGACAATAACTTGTCCTAAAGGTTCGATCGGTTTATTCCGATATTAGTAATGCCACTCAATCGTGAGCAGTGAGCAGTCATCAGCCGCTTTTGAGGACAAAGACACCAGTCTCGTAGACCGGGGTAGCCTACGTTCCCAGCGACTAGCTCTTCGCCGCCACAAGGCGACTGATGACTGCTCACTGCTCACGATTTCCCCTCATGTCCCTTTCAAGACGCCCAACTTCTTCCTTAAAACGACGACCCCGATCAGCATAATTCTGGTACATGTCAAAGCTGGCACATGCAGGACTCAGCAGCACCGCGCCCCCTGGTGGTGCCAAAGCAAACGCCGACCGAACCGCTTCACCCATGTCACGCGCATCACTGACGGGCACAACATCGGCCAGCGCCTGTCGAATTGTGCTCTGCGCTTCACCCATCGCAATAACGGCCACGGCATGGTCGGCCACGGCCGTGCGTAATTCCCTCAGATCACCAGCCTTCAGCCGGCCGCCAAGTAAAACCACCGACGGGACATCCATTGTCTCGATCGCCTTCATCGCAGCATCTACATTTGTGGCTTTGGAATCGTTAACAAAACGAATTTCATTAATCTCTGCAACAGACTCCAGGACATGCTCAAGCCCTTTAAACTCAGAAATCACTTGAGTCATAATGTCTGCTGAGACGTCCATAATGGTCGCGACAGTCACAGCAGCGAGTACATCCGCCAATAAATGCCGTCCCGTCAGTTGAACTGCCTGCACTGGAACCAGTGCCGCTGGCGAGGGTGTCGTATTCCACACTATGGTGCCACCCTCCACAGATACTCCATTGTCAATCGTCGCGTTAAAACTAAATGGCCGCTGCTGGCCTTGACTTCCGCAAGCCAGCGACATGGCGTTGGCATCATCAGCATTCACCACGACCCAATCACTTGCCTCTTGGTTCATAAACACACGACCCTTAGCCGCGGCGTAGGCCTCGGTTGTCTCGTGACGATCGAGATGGTCAGGGGTGAGATTTAGTAATACTGCAATCCATGGATGAAACTGGTCAGTCAATTCCAACTGAAAACTACTAACCTCGACGATGTGTAGAACGTCAGGACTCGATTTTCCAACTTGCGTACTTAAGGCTGGACCGATATTGCCACCGACAACAGTTCGGAAACCAGCCGCAGCGAGGATTTGTCCAAGCAAAACAGTGGTAGTCGACTTTCCCTTAGTCCCAGTCACGGCAACAATACGACCGTCCATCCATCTTGACGCCAACTCGATTTCACTGATCACTGGCACACCGGCTGCTCTGGCCGCCTGAATGACCGACTGAATGGGTGGAACCCCAGGACTCATAACAATCAAGTCAGCATTCACGAACGTCTCCATTCGGTGTTCGCCAAATTCGAGTTGCACCTTGTCATGCCGCAAACTGTCTGGAAGATCCGTCCGTGCCCGCAGATCTGTTATCGTCACGGATGCTCCTCTATCAACCAGCAGCTCGGCTGCAGCAATGCCGCTTTGCGCAGCACCCACCACAACGACGCTGTGGTTTTCAACCGAAAAATCCTTCTTCTTGCTATGTGGCACGTCTGCCTTATCGCAACTTCAATGTCGTTAAACTGAAAAGTGCAAAAATTACAGCAACGACGAGGAATCGAGTCATGATCTTTGGCTCACTCCAACCTTGTAATTCAAAGTGATGGTGCAATGGCGCCATCTTAAAAACCCGCCGACCCGTCATTCGGAAAGAGCAGACTTGAATAATTACCGACAGCGCCTCTGCCACAAACACCCCGCCAACAATCAGTAGAAGCAATTCTTGCTTAATGAGAACAGCCACCGTCCCGAGCGCGCCACCGAGTGCTAACGAGCCCACGTCGCCCATGAAAATATCAGCTGGATAGGCGTTGTACCAGAGAAAGCCCAGGCTCGCGCCCACTAGCGCTCCACAGAAAATCGTGAGTTCTGCCGCTGGGGAAAACCGAACAAGTAAGAGATATTCAGCAAATACGCTATGTCCGGTAATGTAAGTCAACCCAGTAAAGGCTGCGGCAGCAATCGTAAACGTGCCAATGGCTAAACCGTCGAGACCATCCGTTAAGTTGACGGCATTGGAAGCCCCTACCAGGACAAGAACAGCGAATGGCACGTATAGAAAGCCGAGGTCTGGAACCAACTCCTTGAAGAATGGAAAATTGAGACGCGTGTTATAAAGGTTTTGCTCCGTCAAGGCGAGGATAGCTACTCCTACTAACAACGCAACTACTACTTGCGCAACCAATTTATAACGTGGACGAAGACCATGATGAGACCGTCGTCTCAATTTCAAGTAATCATCAACAAACCCGATACTGCCAAAAGCTAGAGTGGACAGCACGGCAATCCACACATATGCATTAGTCAGATCGGCCCACAGTAATGTGGGAAAAACTGCGGCAGTCAAAATCAGAAGTCCGCCCATGGTGGGCGTGCCAGCTTTTGGTTGATGTGCAATCGGCCCAGTGTTTCGAATCACTTGTCCAATTTGCGCGTCTCGAAGTTTTCGAATCATCCATGGGCCGAACATCAGGCTAATGGCTAGAGCCGTCAGACTCGCCGCTGCGGTACGGAATGTCACATACTGCGTTACATTCAATAACGTAATCTGGGCACTATAAGGATAGAGAAGATGGTAAAGCATTAGGCGTAACCTCGAGTTATGCCTTCAACAACGATATCCGTACGGATTCCTCGAGAACCTTTAACGACGATTAAGTCGCCCGCCTGCATCAAATTCAGCACTAGAGGAACTGCCATCTCACTCGTGTCGGCTTGTTGAACTGAACCCGGCGGCATCCCGGCGGCGACTGCTGCGGTAATAAAGTCATTTGCGTAATCACTACCAATCACTACAAGTTCTTGAAAACCACACGCAGCTATCATCTGGCCGCATTTCTTGTGTAACTGAGACGATTGAGATCCGAGATCGAGCATCTCTCCGATGACTGCAATACGACGACCTAGGACGTTAGTGGATCGAACCGCGTTACATAATGTGGTGAGTGCCGCCGGATTAGAATTGTAGGAATCGTCGATCACTGTGATGCCATTTTTTATTTTGATTGCCTGACCACGATGCGGCAGGGGACGAAGTTTTTCAATCCGAGTTGCAATGTCATTAAGTGAAATTTGAAATTGCAGCGCCACGGTGATTGCGGCCAGGGCGTTAGCGAGCTGTCCACGACCGAGAAGCGGAACATGCATCTCGAACTCGCCCTCAGCAGTTCGAACGGAAGCCTTGACCCCATCAAGACCGTAATCCTGCACGTCTTCGGCAAAAACATCGGCCGGCACTTCAACGCCGAAGGTGCTAACCTGACCGGCAAACTGGGCAGCGCGCGTCATTACGCGCGCGTCATTCGCGTTGGCAACCAATTTGTCGCTGCGGCCTGCACCTTGAAGAATCTCGGCTTTAGCGTCCGCAATATGTTCAATTGAATCAAAAGACGATAGATGAGCTTCAGAGACGTTCGTCCACACTCGTACTTCAGGTTCAGCAATCGCCACTAGAGCACCAATTTCTCCAGCTTGACTCATTCCAAGTTCCACCACCGCAACATCAGGTTTTGATAGCAACTTGATCAGCGACAACGGAAGCCCGATATGGTTATTCAAATTTCCCTCATTGCGAACGACACGGTAGCTCCCGCTAAGAAGATCGGCAGTCATCTCCTTGGTGGACGTTTTGCCAGCACTGCCCGTGATGGCTACCACCTTAGATCCCGACTGCCGGCGAACATGCCTACCCAGTAACTGCAACGCTCGAACCGTGTCAGAAACAACGATCATGACCGGTTCGCTCGAAGCACTAGACGGCGGAAGGGTGAACGACTCGCTCACAACAGCACCACACGCTCCCCGACCAATGGCTTCATCAACAAAGTGGTGACCATTAAAACGGTTACCCTGTATGGCAAAAAACAGATCGCCGCGTGACGCCGACCGAGTGTCGATGGATACCGCATCAACTGGTATCTCTAAACTCCCTGACATCAAACGCCCTTCCATCGCCTTCGCAACCTCTCCAACTGTTAATTGCGTTCCTAAAACTTCTGACACCATGCAGCCTCTACGACACAAGAGCATTCGTCCGCCGGCGACGTAATGCGTCTTGGGCGATTTCCAGATCATCAAACGACCGTCGTTCGCTTCCGATTTCTTGATAGGTTTCGTGTCCCTTGCCCGCGATCACGACTACATCACCTGCGTGTGCTTCTCGAATCGCTCGTTCAATAGCTAGTTTGCGATCGCTGATCGTAAGATACGGTGTTCGGAAAAAGTCAGCCATTCCTTCTTTATCCTCAGCATTGGACCGCTGAGTCGCCGAATCCATCCCGAGCGTAATGTCTTCCATAATGGCAAGTGGATCTTCAGAGCGAGGATTGTCAGACGTCACTATGACAACATCACCTAAACGAGCAGCGACAGCGCCCATCAGGGGACGTTTTGTTCGGTCGCGATCTCCTCCGCAACCGAACACCACAATGACTCTGTCGCTAGTGAGAGCTCGCGTCCCTTCCAGTGCCTGCTTTAATGCGTCATCTGTATGAGCAAAATCCACAATAACCGTTAGGTCATCGTCACCATGTGAAACAACTTGCATGCGTCCTGGTACGCTCTTCAGTGATTCCACACCCTGCTCAATCGCATCGAAAGGCAAGTCCAACGCTATTGCGGTCGCGACCGCCGCCAAAATGTTATAGACATTAATGCGCCCCAAAAGACTAGACCTGAGACGCAAGGATCCCCGGGACGTCCGCACATTAAAGACCAGTCCATCAAAGGATGCATCGATAGCATCGGACACCACATCCGCCGGTTGGTCGATCGCATAGGTGACCGGCCGAGATGCCGCACTCGCGAGCAAAGAACCTCGTGGATCATCGAGATTTACGATCGTCCGTGCATCTGAAGGCAACTCGTCAAACAATCGACGCTTTGCCAGAAAGTAGCTATTCATATCACCATGAAAATCAAGATGGTCACGGCTAAGATTTGTGAACACAGCTGCGGTAAAGCGGGTGAAGTCAACTCGTCGCAAAGCTAGCCCATGGGATGAAACTTCCATCGCACACACCATCGAACCGCCATCTACGAGTTCACGGAGCAAGCCTTGAATTTCTGGCGCTTCCGGAGTTGTTAGAGCCGCTTCGCGAGTTTCGTTCCCAATCTGGTGGCTAACTGTGCCTAATCGTCCACACGGCATCCCAGCCTGTTTAAAAATTTCACTCAGAAGATGGGTTGTAGTGGTCTTGCCATTCGTGCCGGTAATACCCAGCACCATTAATTCGTGACTTGGAAGATCGTAAAAAGATGCAGAGAGAGCGGCAAGGGCTTCACGTGCATCCGAAACCGTAATCCACGGGAGACTTACTTCAGTGTTTTGAGGGGAATCTGAAACGACTGCGACCGCACCGCAACGCTCTGCGTCTCTGGCGTACGCCGCCCCATCGGCGTGTTCACCTTGAAGGCCCACAAAAAGAGTGCCGGGTTGAACGTTTCGAGAATCATGGGTAACTGCTGTAACAAGTTGTGAAGCATTCGGAGACTGTATCGCTGACTCTGACATACGACTGGTGGCAAGTTCGTCTGCTCGACGTAACAGATCGCCCAATGTCATGGACTTGCCTCATTAGTAGAAGCCTTTGGAGTAGGCACAGTACGATCGAGTCTCAAAATAAATTTTGAATTTAAGTCGATTGGCTTTCCTGGTTCTGGTGTTTGCTCAACTACAAAACCATTTCCTTCAAGACGAGCGCGAACTTCAAGCTTAGCCAGTCCCCGCAACGCCTGCCGCGCACTTAGACCTCGCAGGTCTGGCATAACGACTGGGCCAGGCTTGACCGTCGCTATCGGCGTCATGGCCGTGGGACGCTGTCGAGCGCCTACAATGTTGGATTCCGGTACTGAATTTTTCGGCACCAAGATTGGTGACGGAGCAGGAAGAGTCGGAGCGATTTCTAAATACCGAAGTGCAGCCTCAGCAATGCGTTTAAATATAGGTGCGGCAACAGCACCGCCGTAGATTTGTCCTGCTTTCGGTGAATCAACGACCACGAGAATCGTCAATTCTGGTGCACGTGATGGCGCGAACCCGACAAACGAGGAATTGTACAGACTCTTCGAATATGTCCCATTAACAATTTTTCCGGTGGTCCCGGTTTTTCCAGCAATCGTATAACCAGGAATCCGGGCTTGCGTAGCAGTACCTCGACGAACTACATCCTCCATTATTGATGTCACAGTGTTGGCTGTTGCCCGAGTGATCACCCGTTGCGGAGGTTCCCGTTTCATCTTGACTCGACGCCCGTTTGCTACAAGCGCCTTCAGGACGTGAGGTTCAATTAAATTACCTCCGTTGGCGATCACGCTTGTGGCCACAGCCATCTGGAGGGGTGTCACCCCGATTTGATACCCCATCGACACGGAAGCCAACGCACTGGGATCCAACTCTTCTGGGGACGTCATCTGGCCACGCCCCTCTCCGCTAAAATCCTGTGACAGCCTTCGGCCAAATCCAAACCGGCGCGTATACTCGTCAAGTCGATCGGCGCCGATTTTCTGACCAACGAGAATCGTGCCCACGTTGCTCGATTTGACGATTACGTCAGCAAACGACAGCGTGCCGTGATTCGTAGTATCGTGAATCGTGCGGGTACCGAAGTGAATCATTCCCTCACTCACGTCGACCAAATCGTCTGGTGCAATCACCTTTTCTTCGAGAGCTGCAGCTGCCGTAACGATCTTGAAGGTGGAACCCGGCTCGTACTGGTCTTGAATCGCACGATTCCGACGGGCTTTGTTAGTCGAAAATCTGAACACATTTGGATTGAAGGTTGGCCAATTAGCGAGTGCGAGCACTTCGCCGGTATGTGGTTGGAGGATGATGACCGTGCCAGTGTCCGCACGGTGCTCCTTGATCCCTCTACTGAGTTCTCGTTCTGCAATGTGTTGTAGGTACTCGTCAATCGTCAATTCAAGCGTTGCGCCAACGGTGGGAGCTTGTTCGATCCGACTGACAAATGCGCGATGGCGAGCGTCGGTCTGAAACAGGATCTTGCCAGGCTGACCTAGAATCTTTGATTGATACTTAGATTCAATACCGCCAAGACCCTTGTTATCTACCCCGACATACCCGAGGAGATGCGCGGCCATTTCCCGATTCGGGTAATAGCGCCGCTCCTCTTGAATCCACCCAATCCCCTCAATCTTGAGTGCCGCAATTCGTGCTTTAACCGTGGGTAACACTTGCCGACGGATATAGGCAAAGGCTCGATCAGTATCCAATCGCGCAGTGAGCTGTTCCACGCTGAGGTAGCCGCCCTGACCGCAATCTTCCAACACATCGCAGAGTTGCTTGGCAACTACCTCAGCGTTGTTGATCTGTCTCGGTACCGCAGTAATGGTGTCGGCTTCAACACTCAGTGCCAGTACGCGACCTTTGCGATCGAGAATATCTCCTCGCTTCGCAGGAACTGGAAGGGTCTGTTCCTGCTGAATCGCAGCCTCCTTCAAATAAAAATCATGCTCATAAACCTGGAGAAACCATAATCGACCGCCGATCACACACATCCACCCCAGCAATATCACTGCCACCCAGGTAACTCGACGTCGTAGTGTGTGACGCCACTGGTCACTCGCACCAACTGTTGCTGCCTGCTTCTCAATCTCTTCACCGGACATGCCGGCTTGAGAATCATCAGCAAAAAGTGGGCCAATACCTTGTGACCGCTTGGTCAATTACTCCCCCCTATTTCTATTTACGAGTAGCCACGATCGCAGTGTCAGGCGGTGGTGCCACCTCGAACCGTTCTATTACGATCACCTGATCCTGTGACGGCACTACCAAGTTCAGTTCTTCAGTGGCTTTCCTTTCAACTTCCTTTAGCGACGTCAGGCTTTCAATGTTAAGACGAAGTTTCTTATTTTCTGATTTTTCTATCTCGTGTTCTTTGCGCAAATCTTCAATACGATACCCATGTTGTATTAACTCAAAGTTTTGCCACGCGGAAAACAAGACCACCGCAACGAGCACTATCCCCCACCTTACCCAACGCCAGAGTTCACTTTGCTCTCTTTTGTCATGTTCACGAACGATCACCGTGTTCCGCACGTTCGGCGTGACTTCATACTCAGACCATTGCGACTTCATGCGACCCTCTCAGCGACACGCAACTTTGCAGATCTCGCGCGTGGATTCTGCTCAACTTCTTCGTCCTGAGGAATAACTGGACGCTTCGTTAAAACGCGAATCGCCACCTTGCCCCCACGCTCAAGCGCTCGGAACGTGTGTTTCACGATTCGATCTTCAAGTGAATGGAAGGAAATCACGACTAATCTAGCCCCCGTCCGCAAACGACGACACATCGCCTCAAGCGCAACTTCTAATCCTTCTAACTCCTGATTTACCCAAATCCGAATCGCTTGAAAAGTCCTTGTCGCCGGATCGATGCGCGTGTATCCTCTTCGTCTCAACGAGCGCCGCACGATTGACGCCAAGGCCCCAGTCGAGGTTACCGGTGATGTCCGCCTCGCCTCCACAATCGCTCGGGCAATACGTCGTGATTGTCGCTCCTCGCCATATTTAAAGATGATGTCCGCTAATGTTTGTTCCGAGGTAGTCCGGATCAAGTCTGCTGCGGTCTGGCCAGCCGATTGATCCATTCGCATATCAAGCGGTTCGTCACGGCGAAAACTAAAACCACGCCCTTCACCATCCAAATGGAGCGATGAAACACCCAAGTCTGCTAACACGCCGTCAACGCTAGAAATCTGGCTGGTATTTAGAACAGCGTCCACGTCTTTGTAATTGGCATGATGAAGTTCGACATGTTCAGCCCAAGCCGATAACGTGGTGTGTGCCTGGCTCAGCGCTTCGCGATCACGGTCAAGCCCAATCACTCGGCTAGCACCATGTTCAAGTAGTACGCGCGCATGACCACCTAAACCTACCGTGCAGTCAACAAACAAGCCTCCGCGCTGGGGAGCTAAAAATGTCAGCACCTCTGCAGTGAGTACTGCCTGATGCACAGTTGTATCCGTCAAATGCCAAACTCCGCCAAGGCACGCGCATCCTCTTCGGAATATGGTTCGCGCTGTAGCTTGGCTACAAATCGGTCATGGTTCCACACATCCAAATAGTCGTACAAACCAAAGACATCAACCTCGCCAACTATTAACGCTGACTCACGAAGTCGCTGATGAATCGATACTCGTCCCTGTCGATCAAACTCAGCGGGCTGTCCAAAATAGTTGATTCGGTCAAAAAACCTCGCACGTGAAGGGTGCGATGAGGGAACTTGGGCAAGCTTCTGTTCGATCTCCTCCCACACCGACATTGGATAGACACGTGCATAGTCACCAGAAAGACTGGTCACGAACAATCTGGTTCCATAACGTTCCTGAATGAACGCACGAAAAGCAGTCGGAATCTTGAGCCGACCCTTGTCATCTATTTTTGCTGAGAAATTACCCCTAAGCACCTATTAACTCCACTTTAAGCCATTAAAATCCACTGCAATCGTAAGAAACGCAGAGGTTTATGTCAACATTCAAATATTGGTTTCCATTTATCTTCGCTAAACTTTCTCCTATTTCTAATTCGGCGCCCTTTCGCAAAGATGACCTGCAGAGCGTGCTAACATTAAATGTTCTATTAATTGACGTTACGCGTGCTGCTTGTCGACCCAGCGGACTACCCGGTAACTTCCTATAAAAAATGTTGCGTGCAGGCCTGATTGGCTTCCCATCGTCCGGTAAGACCACCCTGTTTCAATTAATGACTCAGGCTCTTGAAACTAGTAATAGCCGACGTCGTGGAGATACTGCAGTGGGCATTTCACGGGTACCGGATGAAAGGCTCGACCACCTGACGACCATGTTTAACCCTAAGAAACACGTACCAACCACTGTGCAATTTTCTGACCCGACAGGACAGCAAGGTCTGACCTCAACAGTAGATGTTTCGGTATTTCGTGAAGCGGATGCCCTGCTTCATGTCGTTCGAGCGTTTCAAAGTGAAACAGCACCACCTCCTTCAGGTTCCGTTGACCCTGGACGTGACATACGTTTGATGGAAGAAGAACTAATTTTGAACGATTTAGATGTCGTAGAACGGCGCCTCCAACGCGTCAATCAGGATTTAAAAAAAGGGAAGAACACGACATTAGACCAGGAAAAAGCTGTTCTCACGCAATGCCGGGAATCACTTGAAGACGGTACGCCCGTGCGAGCACTCAACCTTGATGAACATCTCCAAAAACAATTGCGGGGCTTTCAACTACTTTCGGCTAAACCTCTCTTACTGATCCTCAATCTCGACGAAACTGACCTCTCTCAAAATACACGAGCCGATGCATCCCCAGGCATAGAACGGATTAAGGATAAGCTCACGCACGCCCACGTGCCGGTTTGCGCAAAAATTGAGCTGGAAATCTCACAGCTAGATCCCAGTGACGCTGAAAGTTTTTTGGCGGATCTCGGGCTTGTCGAATCGAGCCTCGACCGTGTGATTCGCGCTGCCTTTCAGTTGCTGGGGTACATCTCGTTTTTTACTGTTGGTGAGGACGAATGTCGTGCATGGGCTGTGCCAAAAGGAACCATCGCGCAGGCTGCGGCACGCGAAATTCATTCAGATATCGCCCGAGGTTTCATTAGGGCCGAAGTCGTTTCCTACGAACAATTAAAAGAGCGTGGCTCGCTTCATACTTGTCGTGAGCACGGTGAAGTGCGGCTCGAAGGCAAAGAATACGAAGTGCAGGACGGCGACGTTATCAATTTTCGATTTGCGACGTGATAGGATGCGCGAAGGGCACTGTGCCCGACACATCGTGCGCGTGTCAGAGACCATTACCGGAGAACTTATTAAGCTATGCGGGCACTCATCACTGGCGGGGCCGGATTTATTGGATCACATCTTTCGCAGGCACTCCTCAAAGCAGGTCATGAAGTGTTTGCGCTAGACAATCTGTCAACCGGCTCAATCGACAATATTGCACACTTGAAATCCCATCCCTCTTTTCACTATACGAATGAATCGGTAACCAATGAGCCCGTGTTAGCCGAGTTGGTCGATCGTAGTGACGTCATTTTCCATCTGGCAGCGGCAGTCGGCGTCAAGTTAATCGTTGAGGCACCAGTTCATACGATTGAAACAAATGTGCATGGCACTGAAGTCGTCTTAACTCATGCCAACAAGAAAAAGAAGCTAGTCATTGTCGCGTCGACTTCTGAAGTTTACGGTAAATCGAGCGAGGTGCCATTTAGGGAAGAAGCAGACATCAGGCTCGGTGCAACATGGAAGCACCGCTGGGCCTATGCCTGCAGCAAAGCTCTCGACGAGTTCTTGGCGATAGCCTACTGGAAAGAAAGACAACTTCCGGTTATTGTCGTGCGACTCTTCAATACAGTTGGTCCACGCCAGACTGGGCAGTACGGCATGGTAATCCCGTCATTTGTCCGACAAGCCTTAGCCGGCCAGCCGATTACCGTCTTTGGAGATGGCTCCCAGTCGAGAAGTTTCACTTATGTGGGTGATGTCGTCGGAGCCCTCATAAAACTGAGCACTGAATCACGAGCTATCGGACAGGTTTATAACATCGGTAACAGTCACGAAATTACGATCCGGGCGCTGGCTGAAAAAATTAAAACGATGACAAACAGCTCCTCTGAGATTGTCACGATCCCTTATGACCAGGCGTACGATGCCGGTTTTGAGGATATGCCTCGGCGGGTGCCAGACCTCACAAAGATTCATGAATTGATAGGGTACGTCCCAGAAGTACAACTCGAAGAAATACTTTCGCAAGTTATTAATTACTTTAAGGAACGCTAAGCAATCACCTGTATGCTGCTGCTAGCCTGACTCTCACGTAATGTCATCGCCAGTTTCGGAGACTTCCTCCGCGCCGCATCAATCATCAAAGCCGTCATCCGTACGACTTGCCCGCTCCGTAGGTGTGATCGGAAGTGCCACGATGATTAGTCGTGTCCTCGGGCTTGTTCGCGATCAGGTTCTGGCCTATCTCTTTGGCGCTGGAAACGCGATGGATGCCTTCACCATAGGATTTCGCATCCCGAACTTGATGCGTGATCTCTTTGCCGAAGGCGCGATGAGTGCAGCATTTGTCCCAACCTTTACTCGACGCATGACGACCGACGGTCGAGAAGTTGCGTGGCGACTCGGAAATCAACTCATCAATGCTCTGCTGCTTACCACAGGCATTCTGGTCATTGCTGGGATTATTTTTGCTGGTCCCATTGTAAATATGTTCGCTGGAGACTATGCCAACGTTCCAGGAAAACTCGAGCTAACAACATTACTAACGCGCATCATGCTGCCGTTCCTGACGTTGGTAACCGTGGCTGCCGCCTTAATGGGAATGCTCAACGCGCATCAGCATTTTTTCACACCTGCGCTCTCACCAGCGATGTTCAACATCGCCATGATCGCTAGTGGGTTTGGTCTTGTTCCACTAATGCCGCAGTTCGGGTTGCCTCCAATTGCGGGTATGGCAATTGGCACTCTTCTTGGCGGCTTCGGCCAGGGATTCCTTCAATGGATGGCCCTCCGAAAACAGGGCTATCGATACCGCCTATTGCTGAATCCCCGCGATAGTGGGCTGCAAGAGGTGCTTAGACTGATGGGGCCTGGCACCCTCGGACTAGCAGCCGTGCAAATTAACTTGCTCGTCAATTCAATACTCGCGACGGGTGAAGGGACAGGCGCCGTATCCTGGCTTAGTTATGCCTTTCGCCTAATGTATCTGCCGATTGGACTCTTTGGAGTCTCTATCGCCACAGCTTCATTACCGCAATTTTCTCGAATGGCAGCGCTGGAAAATACTACGGATATGCGAAAAATGATTTCCAGCAGCCTGCGCTTGATGATGATGTTGAACGTACCCGCTGCCGTAGGCTTGATGGTGTTGGCGACGCCAATCATCGCCTTGATCTTCGAGCGAGGAAGCTTCACCTCAACTGATACGGCTGCTACCGCCGCAGCGCTGCAATGCTATGCCCCTGGGTTAATTGGCTACTCCACGGTCAAAATTACGGCGCCTATTTTTTACGCCATGCGAGATAGTCGCACGCCAGCGGTCATCAGTGGGATCGCTGTTGCACTTAATTTGGTGCTCAATTTAACCCTAGTGCGGATTATGGGCTATCAAGGTCTCGCTCTTGGAACAGCCATTGCGGCAATTTTAAACGCCCTGATCTTAATGATCTTGCTGCATCGCCGTCTGGATGGAATTGACGGAGCAAGACTTGGCATCACCTTTGTCAAAATTGTCGTAGCATCCATCATCATGGGTACTGTAGCCGTTGTTACAGAACGATACTTGGCTGACATCTGGCCAAGCGCCCTTCTCAGTGTGCAAATACTGCGCCTCTCTATCACTATCGCGGCGAGCGTGCTGGTTCTCTGCGGTGCGGCTCAGGCCTTGCGTATGGATGAATTCAACGACGCGCGTCGCCGTATTATGGCTAAACTCACTGGGAATGTTTGAAGCTGTTGCAACAATTGGTGCGAGCGAGGCTGCGGCCAACATTATGGTACGATTACCTAGTAGGCTCAAGCCACGCTGATTGGATGTCAGTAAAGTTCCTGATTCGTAAGTAGTGTAGATGCCTCAATATCGTTACTCCGCATCCCCATACCGCTTCGGCCCTGCTGGGCCAATTTCTCCGAGCATTAAGATGTTGATTAAACTCAACATTCTTGCCTTCGTCGCAACATCTTATGTGTGGCCCGGCCTTGTGTTCTCATTCGGATTGAGACCTCAGGCAGTATTCGAGCAGTTTCATTTCTGGCAACCAGTCACGTATCTATTCCTTCATGGTGGTCTTTTTCACATCCTATTCAATATGTTGGCCCTATGGATGTTTGGCGTGGAACTCGAACGTCTTTGGGGAAGTAAGGCCTTTATAAAATACTATTTTGTAACAGGCATCGGTGCAGCCGTAACAATGCTGTTCGTCTCCCTGCTCCCGATTGCGTCTGCGGATCAAATGTACTCTTCGTTAATAATCGGTGCGTCCGGTGCAGTGTACGCAGTATTGCTTGCCAACGCACTGTGTTATCCAGAACGAACGGTATTCCTGTATGGCCTGTTTCCCATGAAGGCAAAGTATTTCATCATGATCATTGGGGGAACTGTCTTTCTCTCATCACTCAACGATGCAAATAGCGGTGTCGCACACATAGCCCATCTTGGAGGGCTCATCGTCGGTTACCTCTATTTAAGAGGAGGTGGGGGTGGGACAACAAATTTAATTGGCGAAATTAAATACCAGTACATTAAATGGAAAATGAATCGTCTTCGTCGACGCTTCCATGTTCACCCTGGTAAGCGAGATGACGACTGGACTGGGCCTGTCCATTGACACTACGAATGTTTTAAGCACATCAGCGACTGGGATCTAATGTGTTGCGCTCTAGGTTGTCGCTGTCTCGTTGGAGTCGTCACGAGTGAGCTTCGCACCAAGCCAATCGTGGCGAGCTGGACTAAAAAAGTCGATTTCAAACGTATCGTCAAGCACTTCAGCCTGATGTTCGACGCCCGATGGAATAACCAGAACTTCGCCTTCACTCACAAGGACCTCATCCCCAGCAACCAGAAACTTAACCCGTCCCTGAAGCACATAAGTCATCTGCTCGCTTTCGTGTGCATGCTTGGGAATCATGGCGCCTTTCTTCAGATAGACTTGCACCAACATCTCACGTGCTCCAGAAACAACCTTGCGCGAGATCATTGCGGTAACCTTATCTGGCGCTATATTTTCCCACCGATGCAGTGTAAAACTGGTAGACATTGCATGTTCCACGCTACGAAATACCACGTTTTTAGGCTCTTTTGTCGCAAGAGCGCGATGAGTATACCACTGCCAGCCGATGTTATAATGTGATGAGTAACTCAACTATCAATTTTGAGTAGCAACAGCATCCTTCACGTGCCACTAATACCTGATAGAAGCATGAGTGTATTTGTTACTACTGGAGGATGTGATACACCAAGTAACACAGCCCTGAATGAGCTAGCGATTCGATGAGCCCAAAAGCCGCCGCAGCTTCCAACCCGTCGTCGCAATCCAAAACGAACATGAATCAGAAGCACATGAAAGATCTTTCCCGAGACGATCTTTTAAAGGCTTATCGCCTGATGGTTCTCTCGCGACGCCTGGACGAAAAAGAAATTCAACTCAAAAACCAGAGTGCAACATTTTTTCAGATTAGCGCGGCTGGGCATGAAGCCGTCCAAGTCGCTGCCGGAATGCTTCTCAGACCAGGATACGACTGGATCTTTCCATACTATCGAGACCGAGCACTTTGTTTGACACTCGGTGTTAGTCCAACAACCATGTTGTTGGGAGGGGTGGGCTCGGCAGAAGACCCCAGTTCTGGTGGTCGGCAAATGCCATCCCACTGGACCAGCCGAGAGTCACACATCGTATCGCCATCCAGCGCAACGGGAACTCAATGCCTTCACGCGGTGGGTTGTGCTGAAGCGGGTGTTCTCGCTGCGACGCAGCGCACGGCTGACAAAGCGCTGATATCCGCCCACGATGATGAGGTTGTTCTAGTGTCTCTTGGCGAAGGCGCAACCAGTGAAGGTGAATTTTGGGAAGCCTTAAGTGCAACCTGTCTTGGAAAACTTCCGGTCGTCTACGTGATTCAAGACAATGGCTACGCTATTTCCGTACCAGTCGATGCACAAACACCGGGTGGGAGTATTTCCACCCTCGTCGAACGATTTCCTACGCTCCGCACGATAAACATTGATGGAACAGATTTCTTCGAGAGTTACAGTGGTATGCATGAAGCGATTACTTACGCACAATCACGAAAGGGCCCAGCGTTAGTGCATGCCAGCGTCGTACGCCTGCACTCTCATTCGTTGTCTGACGATCAGAAAGCATATCGAAGCGAAGAGGAATGCAAGGCCGATCTTGAGCAAGATCCACTAAAACTATTCAAACATTGGTGCATCCAGGAATCAGATCAGATCGGTGAGGCAGACCTCAAGAAAATCGAGTCAGCTGTCGACAATGATATTGCTGAAGCAACCAGTCAGGCACTTGCAGCCTCTCAGCCAAATCCCGCGACTGTTCTGGATTATTTGTATTCACCTAAAATCGATCCAGCCTCAACAACCTTCACTTCTGAACCAACGCCATCCGGCGATCCGGAAACCATGGTGACAGCAATTAACCATACATTACGGGATGAAATGACTTGTAATCCTCATATTGTGATGTTTGGAGAGGATATAGCGGACTGCAGTCGAACAGAATCGCTGCCGTCAGTGTCTGGTAAAGGTGGCGTATTTAAAGTTACCCATGGACTTCAGCGAGCATTCGGTGAAGACCGAGTCTTCAATACACCGGTAGCCGAGGCCGGTATTGTTGGCCGTGCTCTAGGCATGGCAATACGTGGAATCAAGCCGGTAGTGGAAATTCAGTTTTTCGACTATATCTGGCCGGCAATGATGCAGCTCCGCAACGAAATCTCCATGTTGCGCTACAGGTCTAACAACACCTATGCGTGCCCTATGGTAATTCGTGTGCCCATTGGAGGCTATTTGCGCGGAGGATCGCTTTATCACAGTCAGTCAGGCGAAAGTATTTTTGCGCACTGCCCAGGCCTGCGGATCGCCTACCCATCAAATGCAGAAGATGCGAGTGGACTGCTTCGCACTGCTATTCGATGCGACGACCCCGTGCTCTTTTTTGAACATAAACACCTTTACCGACAGACTTACAATAAACGTCCGTATCCTGGGGCGGATTACACTATTCCGTTTGGACAGGCTGCGACCCGCCGTGAGGGTCATGACATTGTCGTCGTAACGTGGGGTGCTCTTGTACAGCGGTCGTTACTGGCCGCCCAGCAAGCGTCGAAAGACGACATCAGTGTCATGGTGCTCGACCTGCGCACCATCGCCCCTTACGATTGGGAGAGTATTGCCAGTGCGATTCAACAGACAAACCGAGTCGTCATAGCCCACGAAGATCAGCTTACTTGCGGTTTTGGCGCTGAACTTGGGTCTCGGATTGCCGATGAACTTTTTGATTGCCTCGATGCGCCAGTCAAGCGCGTTGCCGCCCTCGATTGTCCCGTCGGCTACCACCCGATTCTAGAAGAACAGGTCTTGCCACAAACTAACGACATTCTGAAAGCTATCCAAGAGGTTGTGAGTTATTAAGTGCCTGACCAGCCTGTCGACCGCTAGACCGACCTCGTGACGCACTGGATCTTCGTCAGCCCTACACCCACAAGAATCGCGAGAGCACCCGCCACCTTGGCGAAACCAATGGGTTCATGCAGCCAGAGGGCAGCAATGATCATTGCCGGCACGGGAACGACATTCCCGTAAATAGATGTACGGGCACTACCGATGCGCTGCACCGCTGTGCACCAGATCAAATATGACACAACAAGTGCAAAGATGGCGGAATACGTAAGGCCAGCCCACGCTGATCCACTAATGGTCATCCAGTCAATTTGTACGAGTTCGACAAACCCAAGCGGAAGAAATAGCACTGTGCCAATAATAAAGGTGCAGGCAGTAACAACTAGCGGTGAATATTTTGTGAGTAACTTTTTTGCAAACACCGTGTAGACCGCCCAACACAATACCGCTCCTAACATAAACACATCGCCGAGAACAGAATCTAGAGCAACACTCGCTTGACGACCGACAATAAGATAGAGCCCTGCAAACGAGAGACTGATTCCCAACCAATGCACAGCTGACACCTTGGCGGAGCCGCGACAGAGCATGACAAGGGCAACAAACACGGGTGTCAGTCCCAGAATTAATGAACTGTTGGACACACTTGTTCGCACGATGCCTTCAATGAAGCAAAGCTGATAAAAGAAGTGTCCGACAATCGCTAGACCTACAAGTGTCGGCCAGTCACTCCGTGATGGTAATGGTTCTCGATAAAATCGCAGGAGTCCCAGAAATAGGATTGCTGCAATGGCCATCCTTATTGTGTTAAACGCGAAGGCCGGAAATTCGCTGATCGCAACCTTGACTATGCTGAAATTGCTGCCCCAGAAGATGGTCATCAACAACAACAAGCCATCAATGGGTGTTACGTGCGGACGCATATGACGACAGGTGAGCCGAATACGATTCGACTCACCCGATTCGCCTCCAATAATTATCCGCCGAACGGCTTCACGAAAAAGAGAATCAGGGAAATAAGCAGCACGTAGATCACGAGCGACTCGATTAGCACGAGACCCAGAATCAGCACAAACCGAATCTCTGGAGCTGCGTTTGGATTTCGCGCAATCCCTTCAGCTGCAGCGGCCAAACCGCGTGACTGAGCAAGCGTGCCAAACGCTGCTGCAATAGCCAACGCGAATCCTGCCGTAATGATGGACCACTTATACAACTCTCCCAAATCGAAGCCCTGGGCGGCCCCAGCTTCTTGTGCGTACAGTGGCGAAATAAGCCCTGCTGCCATCACCAGTAACATTAACATCCACGTAAACCGTGTATTCACAAGCATAGCCTCCTCAAAATCAAAATAAACACACCATTACATTCATCAAGAAATAATCTCCCGCGCAGACCCACCTAGGTTGAGCGAAACGCAGATGTTACGCATGCACGGCAACAGCTCCACCGTCAGCAGATTCCTCATCTTCATGGTCATGATCGACTGTTACTGCTCCTTGGAGGTAGATCATTGTCAGCATTACAAAAATAAACGCTTGTAATGAACCCGTAATAATGCCCATGAACATCATCGGTAACGGTACAACCAACGGTACGATCAGGAATAAGATCATGATCACCAGTTCTTCACCAAACACGTTACCGAATAACCGAACGGACAAGGACAACACTCGGGATAAGTGACTAATGATTTCAATCGGGAAAAAAATTGGGGCGATCCACATTGGTGCCCCTGGTGGAGCTGCAAAATGTTTAAGGTAAGCGATCGGACCTTGTTCTCTCACACCATGCCAATGGTAGTAAACGCAGACTGTAAGAGCGCAGCCGAGTGTGACATTAATATTACTGGTCGGCGCCATTAATCCAGGAATGAGTCCCATCAGATTACCCAGCGCAATGAATAACCCCACCGTGCCAACAAGCGTTAGGTAAGCCGGGCCTTTCGGTCCAACAATGTCCAGCAATAACGTCCTGAGTGCGCTTAACCCATCTTCAAAAACCAGTTGCACCGGCCCAGGATTCTCAGCACTAAGATTACGGCTAAGTATGGAACCGACAGTGCCCACGACGCCAATAATTAACAACGCCATAACTAAATAATCAGGAATGAGGTCGCTTTCGGCAGAACTGTGCAGTCCGAACATGCTAAAAATTGGGGTAAGGAAGGGCTCCAAAACGGCATTCACCGCCTTGACAATCAATAATTCGTGGATCAGGTTTTCCATGTAGTAGTAAGTGTCTTTACGAAGACATCCTGCTTTTCGAAACTACCCGAAAGCTTTCGAGTGCGATTGCGAAAACCACGCAGGAGGCACCCACAAATAATCCCAGAGCATGCAGGCGAAAACGAGCAATCATAACGTACCCGATCAAACCGAGTAAAGCATACCGTAGGACGAATTTTGCCATCACCGTAGCTATCACGCGACGACTCGTCCGATTTTCAACGCCTCGCGCCCGTCCTCCCACGCCACTAAGCGCGGAGACCATACTGTCAACAACTAACTTAATTACGCTGTAACTGACTCCAGTCACAGCCCCACCCGCAAGAATTCCGATCACTGCATCAAGTCGATCAGCCGCAACCAACCATGCAATCGCTGCAAATCCAATGCAGGCAACAATTGCATTCCGTTCAATTCGACGCAGTGCCGGGTCCGCCTCCTTGCCGATCATTCAAGAAGCTCTCCGAAACCCTGAAGACATTGAGGACTCCAGCCGCCACACCTAAAAAGAAGAACACCAGGAAAAACCACGGAGATGAACCGAGCCAACTATCAAGTAAATACCCGAATCCTGCTCCCATCGCCACGGCTAGAACAAACGAGAGGCCGACTGCACTGAGTGCCCCGACTGTTTGAAGTGTGCCCAAGCGCGTTCGGCTGAGACGTAACATCTGCTGTACGCCAGACTCGAGAGACGGTAAAGCAACAACTCAATAAAACAGAGCGCCGACAATAACAGGCTCACGGAACACCTGCGTCGACGCCGCTGCTAACTCAAAAAGTGGACGCGGATACAGCCCGAATACGATCGTGCCGACCAAGGTAATTACTAAAGCGGCAACCATCGCCGGGCTAACTCTAATCGGTGGCCCAGCAATCTCTTCCTTGATCCACATGTAAACAATGACACGAATATAGTAATACAGCGAAATGGCACTGTTCCCCACTGCGACGACAGCCAGCCAAACATAGCCACTTTCAATCGCGGCACTAAACAGCCAAAATTTACCCATAAACCCGGCTGTTGGTGGTATGCCGCCCAGGGACAGCATGAAAAAGAGCATCGCAAAAGCTGCAACCGGATACCTAGAATACAGGCCGCTTAAGTCCTTGAGCTCATCACCCGCTACATTCTCGCGCCGCAACATTGTCACCACAGCAAAGGCACCTAACTGCATGAACACATAGACCATGAGGTATACAAAGATGGCTGTAAAACCTCTTGGCGTACCCGCAACAACACCAATCAATATGTAACCCGCGTGAGCAATCGACGAATAGGCGAGCATTCGCTTAATGTTGCTTTGCGTAATGGCCGCAATATTACCCAGGGTCATCGTAATAATCGCCAAGGCGTAGAAGATAGGCCTCCACTCCTCAACAAACCCGGGTAATCCTTCGAAAAAAATTCGGAGCAACATGGCAAAGGCCGCCGCTTTTGATCCCACCGATAGAAACGCGGTGACCGGAGTCGGGGCACCTTCGTACACATCAGGCGCCCACATATGAAATGGCACTGCAGCAATTTTGAAGCCAATGCCCGCAATTACTAGAATTATTGCAACTAATAGCAGAGCATCCGATTCACCTGCCACAAACGTAGCTGTCAATTCTCTTAAATTTGTTGTGCCGGACAGTCCATATAGAAGGGACATCCCGTAAAGGAGAAGGCCTAAGGAAAAAGCGCCTAACAAGAAATACTTCACGGCAGCTTCATTTGATCGACGGTTAGGTTTCACATAGCCGACCAAGATATAAAATGCCACTGCCATCGTTTCCAGGCCAATAAAGATCGCAATTAAATCGATCCCGCTCGCCATAAACATCATGCCGAGCGTCGCACATAAGATTAGAAAATAGTACTCACCGGCCTTGAGTCCTTCTGCTTCCAAATATGACGACGACATTAAGATGGTAATGGCAGCAGCGCCGAGAAAAATTAGTTTGAAGAAAAAAGCGAAGCCATCAATCGCCAACAGTCCACGTGACACAACCAGATTTACGCCAGAAAATGGAAGCAAGGTAAGTGCGGTCGCTCCAAGAACAGCGAGAGCGCACCATCCAAGAACACGCTGGCGCTGCCTTGAGGTAAACAGGTCGACGATCAGGAGCAGTAATGCTCCGACCGTCAGCACGATCTCGGGCAGAATATATTGAAAATCCTGCATCGAAAAGCCGGCTGGCATGTGTCAGTTACCTCCTGCCAAGGCACTACCCCTTAGCATGGAACCGTTAGATGGCTCGCTGGTGAGCTTGTCATCTGGGCACGCTTCTACGACTACTCCATCCACTCGTTTGCTTTCCTTTGCCAGTCGCACCTCAGCATGGCTGGGGTCGTCCTGGCACACCGCCATGACATTCTGTGGAGCGTAATCCGCATTCACCCGCGTCATCACCCGCTCAACAGACGTTTCCAGGCGCCGCAAGAATGGAGAAGGATAAAGCCCAATCCACACTGCCAAGATGATAAGCGGCACGAACGTTGCCAGTTCTCGCATATTCAAATCAGCAAGTCCTTCATTCTTAGGATTATCAATCGTGCCAAACATCGTTCGCTGGTACAGCCACAGCATATAGGCGGCACCTAGCACAATTCCGGTTGCAGCAACCGCCGCCCACCATTTGCTAACCACGAAGATGCCCTGCAAAATTAAGATTTCGCCAATGAATCCATTGAGTGTTGGCAACCCAATCGACGACATCGTCATGATTAGAAACACAGCAGCATAGACTGGCATGGTCTTCGATAATCCGCCATACTCAGAAATTTCTCGCGTATGTCGACGCTCGTACACAATCCCTACGATTAAGAAAAGTGCCCCGGTTGAAATGCCATGGTTAATTTGCTGAACAATGCTGCCAGTAATACCCACTGGGGTTAACGCAAACATACCCAGCATCACCAGCCCCATATGGCTAACTGAGGAGTAAGCTACTAAACGCTTCCAGTCACTTTGTGAGAGCGCAACTAAGGCGCCATAAATAATGCCAACGATAGAAAGTCCGGCAATCAACGGTACAAAGCTTACGGTGGCATCAGGCAAAATCGGAAGACTAAACCGAATAAACCCGTACGTCCCCATCTTTAACAAGACAGCTGCCAGAATGACTGAGCCGGCTGTCGGGGCATCAGTATGTGCATCTGGCAACCATGTGTGAAACGGGAACATGGGCACTTTGACAGCAAAGCCAAGGAAGAACGCTAAAAAGACCCACCATTGCAGATCCAGCGGCATATTTAGTTCATGGAACTTAGTAACGTCGAAGGTGTAAACACCAGTCACGCCGTGCTGGTAAAAATAAACCGCCAGAATACCCAGCAACATCACAACGCTGCCTACAAGTGTGTACAGGAAAAACTTGATAGCTGAATACAAACGCCGGTCGCTACCCCAAATCCCAATTAGGAAATACATCGGAACAAGCATCACTTCCCAAAACAAGAAAAACAGCAAAAAATCGAGAGTGATAAATGCGCCGATCATGCCCGTCTGCAACACAAGCAGAAAAATATAGTATTCCTTCACCCGCTCAGTGATCGCCGTCCAGGATGACAAGATCGCGATCATCCCCATCAGCGTAGTCAGCAAGACGAGCAACGAACTGAACCCATCAACTCCCAGAAAATATTCAGCTCCAATTGATGGAATCCACGGCACCCGCTCGACAAATTGCCAATCTGGATTTGCTGAGTCGTACCAGAACCAAAGGGGCAACGAGACAAGGAACCCCAAGGACGCAACGATGTTAGCAATCCATCGAATCGTATCGTCACGACGGCGATCAACGAACAACAAGATGATCGCACCTACAAGCGGCACCAATAAAATAAGTGACAGTAGTGGAAATTCAGCAGCGCTATTCATATTCATAAAACAACCAGTAGCATTAGGGTTATGTACGTCAATCCCATTGCACCCACGTTAACTCACTATGAAATACACACTAACGAAAACGAAAACACCCAACAGCATCACAAGCGCGTAGTTTTGAATTAGACCAGTTTGTATACGACGCACGCTAAAACTGGACTCCGAAGCACTCCAACCGACAAAGTTCACCAGCCCATCAACAACATATTTATCGAAAAGATGCGACAACCAGCCTGAGAAAACTGTGAACCATCCAATCAGGTTGACTGCGCCGTCGACAACACGCGCATCAAATTGCCATAATTTCTTGGCACTCAGCATCGTACCGCGAACAGCTGTGGCGTTGTAGAACTCGTCAACATAATATTTGTTGAGCAATACACGATGTGCTCGTGCCCACTGGTTTCGCATGCGCTCTGCCAATTCTGGTCTCTGCACATAAAATCGGTAAGCCAGGCCAATCGCACTTACCGAGATCAGCACTGACAAGGCCATCAAACCCAATTCTCCAGCATGGGACATATGAGCCGCTGGTACCGCAGTCGCTACAGCCACGCTTGGTTCAAGAAAATGTTCGATGGCATTGTTTCCACCGAGTGCTGCAGGGATGCCCACGAAACCTGCGACCATCGCCCCAATCGCCAAAATCGCTAACGGTACAGTCATCATTCTTGGTGACTCGCGTGGTCCATGCCAGGAGCCATGACCACCATGGGTATCCGTTGATGTTTCGTTTTCGTGATTGTCCGTCTGCCAGGCCGGACCTCGGTATTTCCCGAAAAACGTCATGGACATCAAGCGGAACATATAAAAAGACGTCATGGCTGCCGTCAACACGGCGAGTCCCCAAAACACCCGATTACTAAGGAAAGTGCGAAATAAAATTTCGTCTTTGCTAAAAAATCCTGCAAGCGGCGGTATCCCAGCAATCGCTAAACTACCGATTAACATTGTTACAAACGTTACCGGCATGTACGCTCTGAGACCACCCATGCGCCGCATATCCTGCTCGTGATTCATTGCGTGGATAACCGACCCGCTTCCAAGGAACAAGAGTGCTTTGAAGAAGGCGTGTGTCATTAAATGAAATGCACCCGCTGTATACGCGCCAACGCCCATGGCTACAAACATGTAGCCCAACTGCGAGACGGTCGAATAGGCCAAGACCCGTTTAATATCGTACTGAACCAATCCAATTGTCGCCGCAACAAACGCAGTCAATAAACCAACAATGGCCACAATTTCCATCACCATGGGTGCATGCGAAAAGAGGACAGCATTTCGGGCGACCATGTAGACGCCAGCCGTAACCATTGTTGCCGCATGGATCAATGCCGATACCGGAGTCGGACCCTCCATCGCATCGGGTAACCAGACATAAAGTGGAATCTGCGCGCTTTTGCCTGTTGCACCAACGAACAACAGCAAGCAAATTATAGACAAGACGCCGAACTGGGCGATTTCAATGGGCATCTCGGCTGCAATATTAGCCACTGCTTTGAAATCGACCGTGCCGAATGTGAAAAATATGAGGAAGATAGCTAAGACAAATCCCCAGTCTCCAATCCGATTGACCAGAAAAGCCTTCTTCCCAGCATCAGACGCACTCTTTTTTTCGTAATAAAATCCAATAAGCAGATAGGAACACAGCCCGACACCTTCCCAGCCGACAAACATCACTAAAAGGTTCGCCCCAAGAACCAGAGTCAGCATGAAAAAGCAGAACAAATTTAAGTAACAAAAATATCTTGCATAGGCGCCCCGCGGTTCCTCATGCATATAGGAAACGGAATACACATGGATAAGAAACCCAATACCAGACACGATTAAAATCATCATGCCAGACAAAGGATCTAAGCGAAATGCCCAAGGAACTTCGAAGGCTCCAATGCCATTAGCTGTTGCCAATGGGATGGGAGGGATCCAATTCGCCAAGACTACGACGTGTTCACGAGCCTCAAGACCCAATAAATCCACGAACGCCATTAGAGACAGGACAGCCGCAATCCCCATTGAAGCGCAAGCGACAGTTGCTGACTGTGCCTTATTGAACAGTCGGATTCCAACTAAGCCATTAATGGCCGCGCCGATTCCGGGTACTAAGGGGATTAACCAAATTAGATCCATATTTGCTCACGCCAACCGTGATATACGATTGTTACCATCGCATCACGTTCATTTCGTCGATATTCACCGTTTCCTTGTTTCGATAGAACGCTAGAATTATTCCTAGACCGACAGCGGCCTCAGCAGCAGCCACCGCAATAACAAACACGGCAAACACTTGACCGACCACATGTTCCAACTGGTACGAAAACGCCGCAAGGTTAATATTGACGGCGTTCAACATTAATTCAATCGACATGAAAATAATGATGATGTTACGGCGAACCATGACTCCGATCACGCCAATCATGAACAGGGAGGCCGATAACACCATGTAGTGAGCTGTAGTGATTTCTAACATGTTTCCACTCACACAGTCAGGGCGCCGAGAATAAGGTGGGTCTGCCCAGCAAATACCATTACAACTCTCTCTTTGCTAAGACGATGGCACCCACCATCGCCACCAACAACAAAATCGAAGCAACTTCAAACGGTATTAAGTAGTTCGTATAGAGCATCCAGCCGACTTGTTCTACGTTTCCTCCAACATCAGAAAGCCCAGCATCACTGACCGTAGCACCTGACGATGGGCGAGCTGCGCTATAAACGATAATTGCAGCAAACTCGGCTAGCACCGCACCAGACAAAAGCAGTCCAGTTCGAGCTAAACGACGAGGATCTTCATGAGCTTCTGGTGACCCCTTTAAATTAACCAGCATAACGACGAACAAGTACAGCACCACGATGCCACCGGTGTACACCAGTACCTGAATCACAGCGAGGAACTCGGCACTTAACAAGACATACAGCATGGCTACGAACATAAAGTTCGCCACCAAGAACAGGACACTGTGGACAGTGTTACGGGTAGTCACCACTAAAATGGCAAAACCCAAAATGAAGGCAGATAACCCATAGAATGCGATTGCTTCACCCATAATCTTCTTTACCCGTTTACAACAAAACCTTCACCACTCCACTCACCACAACATTTCCAATAGCAATGGGAATAAGTACTTTCCATCCCAAACGCATCAATTGGTCATACCGGTATCTAGGTAGCGTCGCACGAATCCAGAGAAAGACATATAAGAATGCAAAAGTCTTGCTAATAAACCAGATCCAGGAAGGGATTAGATCGAGAAAACCAAGCGCCTCAACGGCAGGAAACGGCCGTAGCCAGCCCCCCATGAACAGCGTGGTCGCGACCGACGAAATAACAATCATGTTGGCGTACTCAGCCAAGAAAAATAGGGCGAACCGCATTCCACTGTATTCGGTATGAAATCCACCAGTCAGTTCTTGTTCGGCTTCCGGCATGTCAAATGGAGCACGATTGGTTTCGGCCAGTCCACCAATGAAAAATAAGACAAACGCAACCGGCTGAACAAATAGAAACCAGAGCCCGGATTCACGTTGTGCTTCTACAATGCCCACCATACTCAACGTCCCAGCAGTTACAATCATGCTAACTAGCGTCATCGTTACGGCCACTTCGTAACTAATAAGCTGCGCTGAAGCACGCAAACTCGCCAGCAAAGGATACTTACTGTTAGACGCCCAGCCACCTAAGATAATTCCGTAGACGCCAAGCGACGCCACCGAAACGATGTAAAGCAGGCCAACATTAATGTCTGTGATATACAACGGCTCCAAACGACCAAACAAATTTACTTCGGGACCGAACGGAATGACGGCAAAAACAATTAATGCAGGCACAAGCACCATCATGGGAGCGAGCGTGAACACCCATTTATCAGCTTTAGCCGGTGTAATATCTTCCTTTATCATTAGCTTTAGCGCATCAGCGATAGGTTGCAACACCCCTCTTGGACCAACTCGCATCGGACCCAGTCTTGATTGAACCCAGGCAATGACTTTACGCTCGAGTAGCGTCATGTACGAAACCGACACCAGTATTGCATTCAAAAGAATGACGATTTTCAGAAGCGGGATAACAAAAATGTCGACCATATCTCAGACTTGTGGTGTGTCACCAGATTCTACAGATCTACCTATCTACCTCTCCCAACACGATGTCAATCGAGCCGATAAGCGCAACAACATCGGCAACCAAATGCCCACGAATAAGTCGTGGCAAAGCCTGCAAATTACAGAAAGAAGGCGACCGGACTCTGAAACGATATGGATTCGTTGACCGGCCGTCGCTGACGATGAAAAACCCGATCTCACCCTTTGGCGATTCAATTGCGTGATACGTCTCACCAGCAGGCGGCTTAATCAGTCTGGGGACCTTGCCTATAAACGGACCCTCGGGTAGCCCTTCAATACCTTGACGGATAATTCGTGTTGATTGTCTGAATTCTTCCAACCGGACCAAATACCGATCATAGGTATCACCTCGGTCACCGATTGGAACATCGAAGTCCATCTCATCATAGGCTGCGTACGGTTCGTCCTTTCTAACATCGCGAGGCACACCGGATCCCCTAAGTGCAGGACCGCACATTCCAAGTGCTACGGCTTCAGAGCCCGAAATAATACCTATGTCACGTGTGCGTTCGAGCCAAATTCTGTTGTGAGTCAATAATGTTTCGTACTCACCGACTTTTGAATCCATGATGTCGCAGAACTCGAGCACCTTGCGATCCCAGCCTGGCGGTATATCCAAAGGAAGACCGCCAATTCGCTGTGAGTTGTATGTAAGCCGAGCACCGCAGTATTCTTCAAAAAGGTCAAGAATCAGCTCACGCTCCCTAAAAGCGTATAAAAACACGGTCATAGCCCCGATATCCATGGCATGGGTACCCAGCCACAAACAGTGGCTTGCTATACGCTGCAACTCATTCAGGACCGTTCTTACGTATCGCGCGCGTCGCGGCACTTCGATGGACATCAATTTCTCGACAGTTTCACAATATCCAAGATTCGTCGAAGCTGCGGCCACATAGTCCATGCGATCGGTGAGAAGAATAATTTGGGTCCAGTCGCGATTTTCGGAAAGCTTTTCAATTCCGCGATGGAGATAACCGATGACAATGTCTGAGTCGGCCACGCGCTCGCCATCCAGGTGCAGTACGATTCGGAGCACACCGTGAGTACTCGGATGTTGTGGCCCCATGTTTAAGACCATCTCGTTCGTGTCAAACATAGGACGTTGTGCTTCGACGGTCATACTTAAAAACCCTTACTTCTCTTTTCCCAGGCAACATGTCTGTTGTGCAACCATTTTTAATCCAATTGATTTCATTCGCCTTCATTCTCAGCATCTAGGTTGCGGAGTCTAAGCCAATCCTGTGGCCCTTCCATTAAAAGTTCACCCGGACCTTCCAGTGGATAATCCTTTCGCTGCGGATATCCTTGCCACTCTTCAGGCATTAAAATACGCCGGCGATCTGGATGCCCTGTGATGTTGACACCGAACATGTCATACACTTCGCGTTCTAACCAGTTAGCTGCTGGCCATACGTCACTCACCGAAGGCACAGCACCATTTTCATCAGTCCGCACCTTTAGTCGAACCCGATATCTGTGCTGCGTAGAATACAGGCAATACACAACATCGAAACGTTTCGGGCGAGCCGGCCAATCACTAACCGTCACATCTGAGCAAAGATCAAAACCACCGTCCGGTGCATCCTTTAGAAATTCTGAAACAGCTATAAGGTGTTCTGGGACCACGATGACCGTCCAGTCACCAACCCAATAGCTAAGCTGCTCAATTGCATTCGGATACGCCGCCTGCAATGCAGTAATAAAAGATGGAACTTCCAGATCCTCCGGAGGAGCAGGGTCAGTCGGGCTGGTTGGAGTAACCGGAGCCTTCTTCGCAGGTGGTTTAGTCACCTCTGGTTTTGCAGATGCAGTCGCCTGGCGCTGATCATTATTGGGTGGTTGAGCTGAGTCTGCCCCGCTGGCCTCAGGTGTTGGTGGTTTTTGTTCGTTATTCATCGGAAAACTAACCTAGGTCCACTCGAGCGCGCCCTTTCGCCACGCATAGACATAGCCGACAACCAAAATGAACAAAAACACCACCATCTCGATTAAGCCGAAAAGCGCCAGCTCGTCCATGATGACAGCCCATGGAAACATGAAGACAGTTTCAACATCAAAAATCACAAACAACATTGCTACCAGGTAATACCTGATACCGTACCTATCGCGCGCGTCCGTCTCTGGTTCGATTCCGCACTCATACGGCTCGAGCTTCACCTTATTGTAGCGTTCAGCTTTAATAAGGCTGGCAAACATCAACGTGAAGATCGCAAAACCTATCGCGACGAGCACAAACAATAAAATTGGAATGTAGGAGTCCAGCATGGAAACCCTTGTTGGTGAATCCTATATTTAAAGTCAACTCAAGTAATGTATAAGCTTATACCGGTACACGTAGTGAGCGAAAGTCGATTAAGCGGTTGCTACTCTTGGTGTGGGTTAGCCAGACATGAATACAAGCATCACATCGATGCAAAACTCGCTCGTTATAGCACGTGCCGGCGTCAAGGGTCAGGAATCTGGCCCATTCCGCTCGTGAGCACAAAATCCTAGCAACTTGTTCAGCACCAATAGTTTCCAACGCTTGACGTGCTCGAATGTTGGCACCTATACTCCGAGTAAGACGTTAGTAACAGGAGTGTCACTACTTCGGCGTTACCGGATTTAAAAATGCACCATATTACGCTCACTGGCACGCTGTCGCTCCTCACTCTTATCTGCACATTCCCACACCTTGCCCTGAATGCAGGTGAAAACAAATCGTCTCAACAAAGGCCTTCGTTTCAAGTAGGTGTAGATATCGTTTCGATCAATGTAACTGTTATCGATGAAGGAGGACGATATATAACTGACCTAGACGTCGAGGAATTTGGCGTCTTCGAAGACGGTATCCAGCAAGATTTAACATTCTTCACACGTGAGCAATTACCTATTGCGCTCGCACTGCTGATTGACACTTCTGCCAGCATGGAACGGCGGCTAAGTACGGCACAGGAAGCTGCCATCGGATTTGCTCAGCAGCTTCGCCAAGCAGACCTCGCTTCGGTCATCGATTTCGACAATCGTGTCAACATATTGCAGGAATTCACTAATGAACCAGGTGCCTTAGAGCGAGCCATCAGACGAACTTCTGCTGGGGGATCAACATCCTTGCACAACGCCATCTATATTGCGCTTAAAGAGCTACAAAAAAATAAGGCCAAGGTTGTCGATGAAATTCGGCGTCAGTCGATTGTCGTACTGTCAGACGGTGAAGACACGTCCAGCTTGGTAGGATTTAACGAAGTGCTCGAACTGGCTAAGCGCTCAGAAACGGCAATCTACACAATTGGCCTGCCCACTCGCGAACGCCGTGGCAATCGAGGTGCTGAAGAAGCAGTGTATGTACTGCGTCAGTTAAGCCGTGAAACTGGTGGGCGATCGTTCTTTCCGGATTCAATTCTTGAGTTGGCAGACATTTACAAACAAATCGCAGAAGAATTGTCGAGTCAATATACTCTAGGCTACACATCTCACAATCAAAACCGAAACGGCGAATTCCGCCAGGTGGTGGTTCAAGCCAATCGTCTGAACGCCACGACCCGGACAAAGCGAGGATATTACGCACCGACATCTCAGTAAAATTATGATTCAATGCGAAACATTCTTCATTAATCTTGAGCGAGAATTTAAAGGCTGATTGTTGTGAATATTATTCTTTTTGTTCTGTACCTCATCGCTGGAATCGCCTACGCTGTACATTTTGTAAACAGGGGGCGCTTAGCTGGCCCTTTTGCTACAACAATGCTCGCTTCTGCCACCTTAGCCCATACATTCATTATTGGTATGAGGACGATGCAAGTCGGCCACCTGCCACTTGTGGGTACAACTGGTGCCATTTCAATGTTCGTTTGGTTGCTTGCAATTGCCTACCTGTACATAGAAACAACAAGCAATGAACGATCTATTGGCACGTTCATTGCACCTTTGTTAGCCGGACTCCAGATCATCCCTGCGGTAACTAACTACCGTGTCGTTGAACGACCACCGATACTGGAAAGCCCTTGGTTCGCTCTTCATGTTTCGTCGCTCCTCTTCGCCTATGCGAGCTTTGCGATTGCGTGTGTCATCGGCATCACCTACCTCTTACTCTTTAAAGAACTCAAGGCGAAACATCTTGGTGTGTTTTATGCAAGGTTACCTTCACTACATATCCTGGATTACATGAATACTCGAGCTATTGCAGTCGGGTGGCTATTCTTGACCGTTGGCTTAATCGTGGGTGGCGTGTGGACCTCTCAAGCACACGTGGACGGAACTGATCCACGGATGCAAGCAATGACATTGTTAGACCCTAAAATCTTTGGCGCACTTTTTTGTTGGGTCATATATTCCTTTGAACTTTACGCACATCGCGCAATGGGCTGGACTGGCCGTCGCATCGCCTGGTTGTCGACGTTTGGTTTTGCAATTGTTTTATTAAACTTTCTTCCAATCGGTTATTTCCTGACTTCAAGTCACAATTTTTAGCAACGGCATCAAAGCGTGATTCAAATTTTTCTTTTAGGCATCAGCCACCGAACGGCATCTATTGAACTCCGGGAACGCCTTGATTTTTCCGAGCAAGAGCTTCCGAATGCTACAGCTCAATTACTCAAGCGACCCTCCGTGAACGCTGTCGTAGTGTTATCAACGTGCAATCGATCGGAACTTTATGTCCAATGCGCAGATCCAAAAGAGGCACAGAAGGACCTGTTTGATTTTCTTTGCGAGTTTAAGAAGATTTCAACTGACGAATTGCAACCAATATTTTATGCGTTAGCAGGGACTGAAGCTGTGCGACATCTATTCCGCGTATCAGCCGGTCTTGACTCGCTTGTAGTAGGCGAGCCTCAGGTTTTTGGCCAAGTGAAACAGGCTTTTGCGGCGGCTGAAAAACTGCACGCTACAAATAGCGTCCTAAACCGCCTTTTCAACTTGTCCTTTGTAGCAGGGAAACGAGTACGCTCAGAAACTGAATTGGGCGAAGGTGCGGTATCGATTAGTTATGCAGCCGTCGCTCTTGCACGGAAAATCTTCGGCAAATTAGAAAAATTGTCTATCCTATTAATCGGCACTGGGGAAATGGCCCAACTTACTGGTCTGCATTTTAAAGCGCAGCAAGTACAGAAAATATTTGTTACAAGTCGCACACCTGCCCATGCAGAAGCCTTGGCTGCCGAAATTGAAGGTGAAGCGATTCCATGGAGTCAAATCGATACGATTCTGACATCAACCGATGTTGTTGCTACGGCAACTGGTGCAAACAAGCCGCTCCTAACCAAGAGTCAGATTGACGCAGCAATGCGAGTGCGCCAGAACCGCCCATTGTTCTTTATTGATATCGCTGTTCCCAGAAACGTTGAACCCGATGTGGGTTTCATAGAGCAAGTGTTTCTCTACAACATAGACGATCTCCAAATGATCGTTGATAACAACCTCTCAAAGCGAAGTTCGCAGATTGAAAAATCTGAAGCTATTGTTGAAGATACTGTGACGTTATTCACGAATTGGTTGCGATCTCGAGGTGCAGTACCCACAGTGGTTGCATTACGCCAAAGCTTTGAAGCCATCCGTAGGGCGGAACTCGAGCGCCTTAAACCGAAATTAGCGTCACTATCAGTTGCCGATCGTGCCCGAGTCGAAGAAATCAGTCGCCTGTTAATCGAAAAAATACTGCTGACGCCAACCGAACAGCTTAAGGCGATCTCCAATGAAGCAACACTCGCAGCATATTCCGAGGCTCTTGAACACCTGTTTGAGTTGGACTCTCATGCTGATCAATCTGCGAAGTCTGAATCTAACCCCGCTGTAAAAACAACTACCAAGACACCGGTGACCTCGTGAGGAGCCTCAAAATTGGAACACGCGGAAGCCAATTGGCATTGGTTCAGGCCCGTACATTTGCCAAAACGATTGAGCAGTACAGCGGAATCTCGACCGAAATATCGGTGATTAAGACGACAGGGGATCGACTTACCCAGAAACCGCTTGCAACGATCGGCGGCAAGAGATTATTTGTCAAAGAAATCGAGGAGGCACTGCTGAGTGGCGAAGTGGATGTTGCGGTGCATAGCGCAAAGGACATGCCCACGGAACTTCCGAAAGGTTTAACAATCGGCGCTGTCTTACCACGTGCCGATCCTCTAGATGCCCTAGTGCTACCAATCCACTTGAAAAAACTAGAACGTGGTACCTCAGCAATCATAGCTTCCCTTGGACCCACACCACGAGTCGGCACCGGCAGTGTTAGAAGAATCTCGCAATTACGACGCATACTCCCCCAAGCTCGATTCGATTCGATTCGGGGCAATCTCGACACTCGACTTAAAAAAGTCGATGCGAGGGAATATGACGCGATTGTTCTTGCTGTTGCTGGTCTTCAACGTCTCGGATACACAAAGCGTATCTCCATGGCCTTACCTATCGACCTTTGCGTACCTGCGCCTGGACAAGGCGCAATCATTCTTGAGGTACGTTCCGATGATCGAAGTGCGCAATCCATCGTGAAATCTGTAAATGATGACGCATCGGCAGCAGCAGTTGTTGCGGAACGAACGCTTGTAGCCGCACTTGATGGTGGCTGCCAGGCACCGATTGGCGCACTCGCATTACCTTATGATTCTAATCTCGACATGTGGGCCTTAGTAAGCACCTTGGATGGTACAAAGACAATAGTCTGTCGACATCGCGGACCGGTGACGACTCCAGAACTACTCGGCCAAGAACTCGCTGACCAAATGATTGCCAAAGGAGCGCAGGCAGTTCTAGAGGACGCGTATCGGGCGCAGGCAAGGCCGGAACCACACTCTTAATCATGCCGAAACCTAGCGTTCTCATTGTCGGCGCCGGCCCAGGAGATCCGTTACTGATCAGCGTCCTAGGACTTCGCTATCTCAAAATGGCTGACGTCGTAGTTCATGACCACCTCGTTCATCAACGATTACTGAATATGGCAAGAAACGATGCCGAAATAATTGACGCCGGAGCAGCCGCCTTGCAAGAATCGCTCGAACAAGATGCGATTAGTTTTCTCCTGGCCGACAAATCTCGTGAAGGTAAGCTCGTTGTTCGCCTAAAATGGGGCGATCCTTATGTCTTTGATAGTGGCGCAAAAGAAGCAATGTTTCTACACGAGCAAGGTATCCCATTCGAAGTGGTACCGGGAATCCCAGCGGCAGTTGGAGTCCCATGTTACTCCGGCGTGCCTGTAACCTACCCGGAAGCTGGTGATGCCCTTGTACTCGTGCGAGGCCACGAAGACGAAACCGGTAAAGCGCCTAACGTCGACTGGAAGAAGTTAGCCGACCTCACCCATACAATCGTCTGTTACGCTGGCGCTAACCAACTACCTCACATTATTGAATCATTACTGACAAATGGTCGAGCGCCAACGGACCGAGCAGCAGCGGTATATAACGGAACTAGGCCCAGCCAACGTACCATCGAAGGCACACTGAAGGAATTGGACCAAGCAATTCAGCATTCCGGCGAAGTCGGTGCAGCTGTACTCATCGTGGGTTCAACGGTTAACTTGAGACCATATCTGCGATGGTTTGATACCCGTCCTCTCTTCGGCAAGCGGATCATTGTCACGCGCGCACGCGAACAGGCTGGAGATCTTGTAGACCAATTAGCCGACCTCGGTGCTGAACCGATCGAGGCCGCCAGTATTCAAATCGTGCCGGCTGATGACAGTCGTCCACTTGATGAGGCATGTACACGCCTTAAGGAGTTTGACTGGATTGTTTTCACTAGCGCAAACGGAGTCGAAGCCTTTATTCAACATCTCGTAACTGACAGTCGTGATATTCGAGACCTTAAAGGAGTACGATTATGTGCAGTGGGAACGGCAACAGCCGATCGACTCATTAAACGCGGACTTACGGTTGACGTCATCCCAGAAGAACATCGGGCCGAAGCAATTACAGAGGCACTGCAGGTAAAGACCAAGCTGACCGGCGCCCGGATCTTGCTCCCTCGCGCTGACATCGCCCGCGATGTGCTACCTAGGCAATTACGATCGGCTGGTGCAACAGTTGAAGACGTCATCGCTTACAGAACCTTGTGCACAATGCCAGATTTACCAGGCGACCCAGACATCTATCAGTTGCTTCTCCAGGAACAGATCGATGCCATCATTTTTACAAGTGCCTCAACTGTCAAAAACTTTGTTCAGTATCTTGGCGCCGAATCCGCTGCTGACTTATTACGAACAGTGCCAGTTGCATCAATTGGGCCTGTTACCGCGGAAGCTGCCCAACAATTTGGCATTCAGACTTCGATTATTCCAACCAAATATACAATCCCTGCATTAGTGGACGCCTTAGTTGAACACTTCACTCAAACTGGAAGCTGATCATAAAATAACAGTAATGACGATCCGAGATAGTTCTTCGACACGCTCGCGGCAACAAACAACTCTTGACTTACTTCAACGCCCTCGACGGTTGAGGCGAACGGAAGCTCTGCGAACGCTTGTTAGAGAAACACATCTGTCAGCAGACAATTTCATGTATCCATTGTTCGTCTGTGAGGGGACGAACGTCCGCGTGGAAGTGCCGTCCATGCCTGGCGTATTCAAATTATCAGTCGATGAAGCGGTAAAAGAAACTGAAGCGGCGCTAAAGGATGGAGTGCGTTCGATTTTGCTCTTCGGCGTACCAGACAGTAAAGACGACAGTGGTTCTGCAGCGTGGGCCCCAGAAAATCCCGTGCAAGTCGCAATCCGTACGCTCAAGGAAAAACTTCCGCAGGTAATCCTAGCAAGTGATGTTTGTTTGTGCGGTTACACTTCGCATGGCCACTGTGGCGTGATCGTTGACGATGAGATTGCCAACGACGTTACTGTGGAACAGCTGGCACGCATAGCTATCTCACATGCTGAAGCTGGCGCGGACATAATCGCACCATCTGACATGATGGATGGTCGCGTAAAAGCCATCCGCCAAGCACTGGACAACCAAGGGTACGACAATGTCGCGATCATGTCCTATACAGCTAAATACTGTTCTGCCTTTTATGGACCTTTTCGAGATGCTGCTAATTCATCACCGAGCTTTGGAGACCGACGAACGCATCAAATGGATCCTGCAAACACAGAGGAAGCTCTTAAAGAAGTGGCTCTCGATTTAGAAGAGGGTGCAGACATCATCATGATTAAGCCAGCAGGACCGTATCTCGATGTGATCGCGCGGGTCAAAGCGGAGTTCATGTGCCCGACCGCAGCTTATCAGGTGAGCGGCGAGTACGCGATGCTCAAAGCCGCGTCGCAAAACGGATGGCTAGAAGAGTCATCCGCCCTACTCGAATCTCTACTGGCGATAAAACGCGCAGGCGCAAATATTATCATCACCTATTATGCCCGTGAAGCAGCTCGACTGCTGCGCTAAAAGACTGGGCTAGGCGCTTTCTTTTTAAACCCTGAGGTGCTTGAAAACAAAGAGTTCCTTCTCTCATTCGTGCGTCGAGACGTGATATCTTGATCGCATGCCTTCCGCTCGATCAACCTCCTCACAAGCTTTTACACGGGCGCGACGAATCTTAGTCGGCGGGGTGAATAGTCCCGTCCGCGCATTCGCGGCCGTCAAAGGTCGACCTCCTTTCATCACTCGAGGTAAAGGTGCCCATCTTACGGACCAAGATGGTCGACGCTACCTAGATTACGTCATGTCGTGGGGCCCCCTTATCCATGGTCACGCACCTGCTGGATTAACACGTGCCTTGACTGCCGCCGCCGCGAAAGGCACTAGTTTCGGTGCCCCAACAATCCTAGAGACGACTCTCGCCGAACATGTGTGCGCATTAATACCCTCGATTGAAAAGTTAAGGTTTGTCAATTCGGGAACTGAGGCCACAATGAGTGCGATTCGCGTTGCAAGAGCCGCTACCAAACGCGACAAGATTCTCAAATTCAAGGGTTGTTATCATGGACACACGGACTCTCTTCTCGTTGATGCAGGGTCCGGCGCACTCACACTTGGTATACCTAGTAGCCCCGGTGTGCCTAAAGGTGTCGCCAGCGATACGCTAGTGGCCAATTACAATGACCTTGATTCCGTGAAGCACTTATTTCGAACCCATCGGCAGAAAATCGCAGCCGTTATTGTTGAGCCGATCGCTGGAAACATGGGAGTGGTGCTACCTGCTAATGGTTTTTTAGAGGGCCTTCGAGAACTGTGCAATCAAAATGATAGCCTTCTAATCTTCGATGAGGTTATCTCTGGCTTTCGAGTATCAAAGGGCGGCGCCCAATCGTTGCTCGACGTACATCCTGATCTCACCTGCCTTGGAAAGATCATCGGGGGAGGCCTACCGGTTGGCGCCTATGGTGGCGCAGCAGAATTCATGTCTCTGGTAGCTCCGATGGGTGAGGTTTATCAGGCCGGAACGCTCTCCGGCAATCCACTCGCGATGACGGCGGGACTTTGGTCGCTCAAACGTCTCTCCAATGTTCTGTATCGGCGGCTAAGCCGTATGAGTGGGCGACTCACAACTGGTTTAACCAAAGCCGCCAAGGATTCAGGAGTGGACGTTCAAGTCAATAGCGCTGGATCGCTTCTGACACCGTTTTTCACGGCAAAACCAGTGAATGATTATCATAGTGCGGTGGGAGCTAACACCAAAAAATACGCAGCATTCTTTCATACGATGCTCGGTCAGGGTATCTATCCCCCACCTTCACAATTCGAAGCCTGGTTTCTTTCTGGAGCCCACACCGACCAAGATGTGGAACACACAATCAAAGCTTCTCAGAAAGCGATGCGTGCAGCTAAACGAGCGTAGTGGTCACAACCGTGAGACCGCTCAGCCAGCGCATGAAGTTGTAATCTAACGTCAGAGCATCTTCAGGCCCTCTTCACCAGGAGCTTCAAGCTTAACCCTTTGCAGAGTGACAATTTAGAGGAAAAGGCTGCAATGGTATGATTCTTAACGTGACTGAACTCAAGTTACATCGAACCATCGGCGTCTCGGTTGGCGACGTGCAAATTGGCGGTGGCGCCCCCATTGCAGTTCAGTCGATGACGAGCACAGACACGGCTAACATTACTGCTACAGCTGAACAAAGCATGGAGCTGGCGCAAGCAGGATCGGAGCTCGTGCGAATTACCGTAAATGTCCCTCCTGCAGCTCTGGCCGTACCTGAAATTAAACGTCGTCTGAAGCAAGAGGGCTTCACAACGCCCCTTATAGGCGACTTCCATTACAACGGTCACCAATTATTAGCTCGTTACCCTGAGTGCGCCCGTGCGCTTGATAAATATCGAATTAACCCGGGAAACGTTGGCACCGGTGATCGCCGAGACGAACAATTCACGGCCATTTGTAAAATCGCCAAAAACCATGGAAAGGCGATTCGCATTGGAGTAAATGGTGGTTCGCTTGACCAAGAATTGGTTACAGCTAAAATGCAGGAAAACACCGTTCGAGATCTTGGCCAGTCGTCAGAGGAAATCATTAACGAATGTATGGTGGTCTCTGCCGTACGATCAACTGAACTCGCAATAGCTGCAGGGTTGAAACAGGAGCAGATCATTGTTTCTTGCAAAGTGTCTCGACCTCGTGACCTTTGTAGTATTTACCGAACCCTCTCAAAAAAGACTGATCAACCATTACATCTTGGACTAACCGAAGCGGGGATGGGCCTTCGAGGGCTCGTGTGGTCGGCGTCGACAATGGGCATCCTTTTGCAAGAAGGAATTGGAGACACCATTCGGGTCTCACTCACTCCGAAGCCTAATGGCGACCGTCGCGAAGAAGTTTATGCTGCGTGCGAACTATTACAAGCGCTTGGACTTCGTTCATTCGCGCCGAGCGTAACGGCCTGCCCAGGATGCGGACGAACTACCAGTACGACGTTTCAAGCCCTTGCTGAATGCATTCAGGATTACGTACGTACAATGATGCCAGAATGGAAACTGAAATTTGAAGGAGCTGAAACTTTGACATTGGCTGTGATGGGGTGTGTCGTTAACGGACCAGGCGAATCGAAGGCAGCAAACATTGGGATTAGTCTTCCTGGAACGGGCGAGGCTCCAACGTGCCCAGTCTACGTCGATGGTCAACATGTCACAACACTGCGTGGAGAACACAATGAATTATTCGATCAGTTTAAACACTTGATCGACGATTACGTCGTGACACACTACATTAAGAAAAACGCTCACGCCCAATCCTAGTAATAATTTTCTCTCGACTTTTTTCGTTTCCAATAATGGCTATTCGGCTTATCGCGATCGATATTGATGGCACACTAACCAACAGTCACGGTGAAATACCCCGGGTGAACCACCTTGCCATTAACCATGCTCTGGACCGCGGGATTAAAATTGCACTAGCTACGGGACGATCTTTTCACCACACGCGTTTAATCTCTGACAATCTGCACCACTCGGTAAAGCTTATCCTGAATAATGGTGCACTTATTAAGTCCTCGAGTGGTGAAACACTTGAACGCTGTGTTATACCCAAGGCTACAGCCGCTTACATCATTGAAGCGACGCGTGCAGCACGTGAGGGCGTGTTAATGATGTTTGACGAGCCTGAAAAATACGAACTTGTAGCTGAAGGGATTGATTGGAATCACCCAAATCGACAGACCTACTACGAACTGCATCAATCAATTATTCTAGAAGTTGACTCGTTACTCGACGCATTATCACATGATCCGATCCAAGTAAGTTTCAATGGTAGCGTTGACGCCATGCGCGCGCTGGCCGAAGTATTGACTAGCTTACCTAGAGCACGCGAATTTTCACACACCCTCACCGAGTACGTACATCGAGATTTTTCACTCCTGGACGTACTGCCGGCCGGATGCTCGAAAGGCGCGACACTGCAGCGCTTAGCGAAACGGCTTGCAATAAGTCGAGACGAAGTTATGGCAATTGGTGACAACCTGAATGATAGTGACATGCTCGAATTCGCGGGACTGGCGATTGTTATGGGTAACGCCGTCCCAGAGCTGAAAGCACGTGGTTGGCCAGTCACCGGCAATCACGATGACGGTGGACTCGCAACAGCTATGGAACGGTTTGTCTTTCAATCCATGTGAATCCCAAGTACAAGATCAGGATTCATGAACATCACTTGGTAGCCAGTTAGCTAATCCTCTGGCGCGCTTAGTCCAAACTGCCAACAGGATCAGAGCCACAACAGTTAATCCTGTTGAGAGTCCAATCCATAACCCAATGACCCCGACACCCCATAGGAAGCAAAGGCTATACCCCAAGGGAAGACCCAGACACCAGTGACCAGCCAAGTTCCAAAACATCGGCGTCCGCGTGTCCCCTACCCCTCGAAACACGCCGGTTAATACACCTTGCAGACCATCGACCATTTGCATGATCGCGGCCACGAACAGCAGCGAAACTCCCGTTGTGATCACAGCAGCATCAGTTGTGAATAAACGCATTAATGGTGCCGGCACCAATAGAAACAGTGCAGCTGCACCAGCCATGAAAACAACGCCTAGCATGACAGCTGTCCATGCGGCACGACTAGCCCCGGCAGGATCAATGCGACCAACCGCGTGACCGACTCGAACCGCAGCTGCTGACGCCATGCCCAAGGGAACCATAAACGTAATACTCGCCATATTCAGTACAATTTGGTGCGCGGCAAGCGCTATGGAGGGCAACTTTCCAGCAAGGGCAGTGGAAGCTGAAAACACACCAACTTCGAGTGTAACCTGTATGGCCACAGGTAAACCGAGCCTCAACAACTGCCACATCCGGTGAAGCTCGATGCGGAGCGCCGTTTGCCTAAATAGATGCCCACTCTTGGCATCATGGAGGAAAACCGAAACCACGAGGCTAATTGCCATATACAAACGCGAGATACAAGTCGCCCAGCCAGCCCCATTTACGCCAAGTGCGGGAGCGCCGAAGTGACCATGAATCAGAACCCAGTTTGCGAGGATGTTGATCGCGTTTGCGCTCAACAAGGTAAACATGATGGGTTTCACAACTCCCATCGCTTGCAAATAACGGCGAAGGGCTACGTACAGTAATAACGGCCATGTACTCCAAGTGATGATCTCAAGATAAGGACCGGTCAATCGCAAAACCTCTGCGCTAAATCCCCACAAATCTAGAAATGGTAGGCCGAGCCAAACCAAGAGCATTAATGGCAGCGCCAGGCACACGCTCATCACGACGCCGTGCAACAACCATCGGCGACATTCATCAAGTTTCTTGGCACCGAAAGCTTGTGGAATTAAACTGTCAAGCCCTAGCAATATCCCTATACCAAACACTGCCAACGCCAAAAAAAGCATGCTTCCCACGCCTACAGCGCCAATCGATTCAGGTCCAAGTGGTCCTACCATCAGGATATCGACTGTGCTCATACTCATCCATCCAAGCTCGGTCAGAACCATCGGCACAGCCAGAGCAAGCATCGGTCTTATTTCCGCTCGCAAGTGATGATGGAGTAGATTCATTGGCTAATGGCCTACTGCGCTACTTTTGAACTTTCCGACTGATCGAATGGAACAACCGTGGCCCACAATGCTTGGCACTGCCAGCTACCGCTGGTCGCTCTTAAGATGCTGACACAACTTGCGGGCGTGATTAACGGATGTTTTTTTGGCCGTAACGTGATTGGAGTCGATAAAAACTATCCACCTGAACGCGAGGGCATGTCTGATTCTTCAAGTCTGGGTAACAATTCCTCACGCATAGCTAGATGGTAAACCGATGCCGCAATCGAGATGGCAGATTTTATGGCATCCGCTTCAATGACTCGTTCGAACGTATCCAAGTTCGTATGCCAAGTATAAGTACCATACTGAATGGGGTCCTGCCGCATCCCAATCCCAGGTAAGCCAGCTTCGTTAAACGACGTGTGATCGGAACCACCTCGGCGACGGCTTACCGTTGCCCTCACACCCACAACTCCCAAATCTTGAAAGGGTAAAAGTGCTGTGCGGAGTATGTCAGCAGCCTCTTTCGGTCCAAACACCTGCGCAGCGCGAACTCGTCCTGTACCTGAGTCGATATTAAAGTACCCACCGAACTTGCCATATGCCGGCTTCGGTTGTTCAAAGGTACCAAAATGCTTTTCAACATACGCCTGTGAACCTAGCAGCCCTTGCTCTTCACCACTCCACAGTGCTACTCGAATAGTACGGCGTGGTGCTGAGCCAATGGCCTGCAAAATACGAGCTGCCTCCATCATGACAGCACTACCAATTCCATTGTCAGTAGCACCAGTGGCTGCATGCCAAGAGTCGAGGTGACCTCCCAACATGATTACTTCGTCCGCCTTATCTGTTCCAGGAATTTCAGCGATGGCATTGTACGAAGTGCTTCCCTCTGGATACCAGCGATTGACTATATTGAACTCAAGCGAAACAGCATCATGCTCCAATAATCTCGTAATACGACCAAAGTCCTCGTTCCGCATAATGACGGTCGGCAAGGCCTGTTCAGGATCATACGTACGATTCGAGAAGGCTCTAATTTGCCCGTGATCTCGACCGGCATCGTTCACCTGCACCAATGCATCGCTACTCCGTAAAAATCTTGCTACCCGCTGGGCGACTTCTCGAGCCGAGAGGACGTCCGAGTCCGCTGACGTCGATTGACGCGGCGGACTGACTTGCGCAGAAGGATTATTACCCTCTGGATTGTAATCCGCTCGGAGTGTTGACTCCTCACGACGCCGAGCACTCCCAGCCAACGTAACCGGCACCAACCGGTGCTCTCCAAAAAGTACGATCTTTCCAACAACAGCATCCTGGACCGAGTCAAGGTACGTCGACAATTCCTCTTCAGTCGGGCGAAGCGGTGGACGAAGCTGGTACACATCTCCCTTTACAGTACCTTCAGTGCCCGGGGTCCATGCTAGCACCTCACAGACAAGGTGATCTTTAACAGGTGAGACGATATGAGCCGTAAGTCGTTCATTGAGCCAGCCCGGATGACCGAAGTCCCAAGCTTCAAGATGGCCATTTTGGAGACCCCACTCTTCAAGCTGATCCACAGCCCACTGCGCTGCTGCTTCATGATTAGGGGAACCGGTTAATCGTGGGCCGTAAACATCCGTTAGATAGTGTAAGGTTTGAAGAATTTGTGAATTCGCTGTGCCTTCCTGACGAATCCGCCAGTTAACCTCAGCATCAACAGGTTCGTCGGCAGTAGTTGGCATAACTCCCAACCAGAGTGCAACTATTACAGCAAACACGATGCGACTTCTCATTAGGACCTCGCTATCATCACTATAAACCAAGCCACTCTCCCCAATTTATTCGTGTTAAGTCGTTGTAGATCACGGTGATCATTAACATCAAAAGCACGACAAACCCGGCCAATTGAATTTTCTCCTTGATTCGAACACTGAAATCTCGACGAGAGAGTCCTTCAAGAGCCATGATGAAAATGTGCCCGCCATCCAACACGGGAATAGGCAAGAGGTTCAAAATACCCAGATTCAAACTAATCATAGCCATTAACGTAAAGAGTGCGACCAAGCCTATCTGGGCAGCACCTCCAGAAAGCTGAGCGATCCCCAACGGCCCAACTAATTGCTTCGGAGAGGTTTCGCTTGTTAATAATCCACCAAGAGTTTGAAAGATTAATCCAGACCATGCGTAGTTCTTCTCAAAACTCATCTGGATCGCTTGCAGCGGTCCCGGCTCAATAGTTCTTACTTCAAATGGACTCAGTTCGACACCGATCAAGCCCACGTTGCCACGCAAGGCAGGGGTTACCTCAATTTTGAGCGTCTGGCCACCGCGAACAACTGTCAACATTAAAGCTACGTCAGCATTTGCATTAATGGTTTCTACGAATGGGTTGTCTCGTGTGATCGGTTCATCATTGACTGCTGTAATGACATCGCGTGGTCTGATGCCGGCGAGGTCCGCTGGATCACCAGTCATCACATTGAGAATTTGCGGCTGCATAATCGGCACTACGCCCAAATCACCTACCTGGAACTGTGTCTGAGCCTCTGGTGTAACTTGAGTCGTCACCTCCTGCAGGCCACGCCTAAGCACAACTTCAAGTTCACGTTCAGCCCTCGGCATCACTGTGACAAACAACTCCTCCCAAGTCTGAACAGGTCGACCGCCAATGCTAAGAATTAGATCACCAACACGAATGCCACTTTGTTCAGCCGGCGAAGCTTCCATGACGTACCCAACGATGGGAGGTTGCTCCTCGTAGGCGGGCACATCCGCGCCTTGATACAACACCACTGCCATAACGACGAACGCCAAGAGGATATTCATGGTGGGACCCATGATGAGAACCTGGAAACGTTCCCATTTCGTTTTCGAGAGAAACTCGTCGGCAGCTCCTGATCGAACATCATCAGGATTCTCGCCAGCCATCTTCACATAGCCACCGAGAGGAATCGCACTAATACAGTAGTCCGTATCACCACGTCTTACGGTAAGTAGCTTTGGTCCAAATCCCAATGAAAAGGTCAATACCCTTATCCCGATCCTTCTGGCCATCAGGTAATGACCCATCTCGTGCACGAACACCAACACACCAAGTACGAACGTGAATGCCGCGATACTTGTCAGCAAAATTCTTAACCTCGTGTCCTAAAAATTATGTGCGACCAACCACTACCTTATTCAGTTGCAACCCGCGGATCGAGCACACAGGTCTGTATAGCTTTGCACCTACTGCTTTGATTCTAACTCGGTCACCTGCTCATTGGAAAAATCCCGAGCCCAGCGATCGATTTCCCGTACGTCACCTACCGTACGGATGTTCATTGGTGACATCAGATCACGAGCATCGAGAGTTCGTTCAATGATGGTTGGAATGTGCATAAACGTCAATTCACCGTCGAGAAATGCCTCTACAGCGACTTCATTGGCCGCATTCAAGGCAATTGACAGCTCCGCTTTACCCTTTAAAGCTCGATAAGCGAGTTCAAGACAAGGGAAATGCGTGTGATCCGGGTGCTGGAACTGCAGAGTTTCGCACTGAGTAAGGTCGAGTCTTGGTAGATTTCCATCCCAACGTTCCGGGTAGGACAAAGCGTACTGGATAGGCAGTCGCATGTCGGCAATGCCCAGTTGAGCAATTACTGATCCGTCACGAAACTCCACCATTGAATGAACAATCGACTGAGGATGTATAAGAACGTCGATGTTGTTCGGTTGCACTCCAAAAAGCCAGTGCGCTTCAATGACTTCAAGCCCCTTGTTCATCATCGTGGCTGAATCGATGGTGATCTTCGCCCCCATGGTCCATGTGGGATGACGAAGCGCATCTTCTGGAGTCACGTCTTGCAGCGCGGAGCCCGATTGACCTCGAAAAGGTCCACCGGAGGCTGTCAAAATTAAGCGCTTGATATCTGCATCAGTCTGGCCTTGCAGGCATTGATGAATAGCGTTGTGCTCACTATCCACAGGCAGTATGGAAACTTGCCGCTGGCGCGCTAGCTCGGTCACAAGACCTCCAGCCATCACTAAAACTTCCTTATTGGCCAGCGCAATCGTTTTGCCCGCATCAATGGCCATTAGTACAGCCTCAAGAGCTGCCGTACCCGAGGACGCACATAACACAACATCGGCCTCCGGGTGAGTTGCCACTGCAATCAATCCTTCTGTACCGTACGAAGCTGACTTCACATCTATATCTGCCCCCTGAAGCCGATTCTGTACGCTTGTGAGGGCCGCTGGAGTTGCCATGGCAATGGCACTGGGCTTAAATTTCTCAACCTGATCTGAAAAACGCTCGACATTTTCCCCAGCGGCAAGTCCAACCACGCATAGTTTCTCGCTATGCGCACTAACCACATCAAGTGCACTCGTGCCCACTGATCCCGTTGAGCCCAAGATGGCAACGTGTTTCATTCACACTTCCTTACAGCGTACCCAAAATCAGGTAATAAAGTGGCATCGCGAACAAGAAACTATCAAGACGATCAAGAACACCCCCATGTCCAGGAATCAACGCAGAGACATCCTTAACCCTAGCTGTGCGCTTCAGGGAAGACTCAAATAGATCTCCAACAATACCTGCGCCAACCAATCCAAGTCCAAACAATACACGAAGCCACCAAACAGCGTTTGGCAACCACCACGCCCCTATAATTGTAAAAACCAGCGTTCCGGCAGCTACACCTACCAGTGCACCCTCAACGGTTTTTTTCGGACTAGTGATGGGTGCCAAGAGTCGTTGTCCGAACATTCGACCCCCGTAGTACTGTGTGGTATCGCTCGCAACAAGCGTCGCCAGTATAAGAAGTACCGCCTCGGGCCCAAACTCTGCTCGAATCGCTACGAATGACCCCATGGGTAATCCAAGATAGAGTGGCGCAAACATGATAGCTACCAAAGCATACCAACGCTCATCGTGCCGTAAAGCTTGACGAGTCAACGCAATAGAACCTATTGCAAACGTTGCAGCCATTACCGCTGCGGTCGGCATCTCAAACCTCGCAACTAACGCACTAGTTGCTAGTGCAGCCGTTATGATTAACAGCCTGACCAACAAAGTTAGTAAGCGAGTACTAAGATTAAAAGTGAGTCTGCAGTATTCAATCCCGGCAACAACCAAGACGATTCCAGCCAGTACGGGTGTACCTCCTGCTGGCAGCCACCATGTTGCACCCACAACGATAGCAATCATGACGACACCACTAAGGACACGAGCCATTTAGAGTGACCCTTCACGGGCAATGACAACGCGATTCGATTCGTTGCAGGGTATTTGCATGAACTTGGATTCTGGATTTATCACTTTCCCTTACCACCTTTACTCTGGTGTTACGAGATTCAGCTCTGTCTCCCCTGTAAGGTCAATTTTACGCACACTACGGCGCTTGGCATCAACATTCCAAACGCGCACTGTATAACGACCAAGCGGTATATCGGATAATGCAAACTGACCTCCCCGTTGAGCGACTACCGCATACTCTGCTTCTGTGACCAATATGTACGCGGCCATCGCCGGATGCACGTCGCAGGACACACTGTAGGTTCCAACGCTCTCAAAAATATGAAGATATGCCCCATTGCTCGGAGTAGCGACATTAAAGATCGTCTCAAGTGTGGCCGCATTCGTTACGTGAACGTTGTGCAGCACATCGTCTCCATTCGTGAAGGCCACCTCCTGTCCGACTCGGGCGACGAGTAAACCTGGAACGAATACTAAACCACGCTGATCCATGGTTACTGTGGCTCTTGGTAATGGTTTTGCTGGAGATTCGTCTTGCTCGAATAGAATAGCTGAATGAAATCCTCCAGCCACTGAAGGCGCCAATCCTTTAACTACAACACCCTCGACATTCGTCGCCGTTATTGGCACGTTACGTCGTTCCTCTGTCGGTTCGGTCACAGGAGTACAACCGAGGTGAACAAACCATACCGTACCAATAAACAGGAGCGTGGGAGTAGAAAAAAACTGAGTCAAAGACACTCGTCAGTGTAGCAATCAGCCAACAACAGCCGGTCTGGCAATACCACCGTACCGCCGATTGCGCTTCTGGTAAGCAAGTAAGGCTTCGAATAAATGGCGACAACGAAAATCTGGCCACAAAGTCTCGGTTACCCAGATTTCTGCGTAAGCAATCTGCCAGAGTAGAAAGTTACTCACACGCATCTCGCCGCTCGTACGAATCAAAAGATCTGGATCTGGCTGACCACTGGTGTACAAAAATTCTGCAAAGCGCGTTTCGTCTAATTCGTTTGCTCGAACATTAGACTGAATGGCTCGACGTGCTGCATCAACTATTTCCGTTCGTCCACCGTAATTCAACGCAATATTGAAGACCATGCCCGTATCCGTCTTCGTTTCCTCTTGGGCGAATTCCAATTCTTGACGAACATCATCAGCCAACTCATCTTCACGCCCGATCACTTGAAAGCGAATGTTGTTCTTTAATAGCGTCCGTAGTTCCAGGCGTAGATACTTCTTTAATAAGCCCATTAAAGTCTTGATTTCGTTTTGTGGGCGTTTCCAATTCTCGACCGAAAATGCGTACAAGGTGACCACTGGGATTCCAAGTCTGGCAGATGACTCCACAACATCACGCACTGAGTCAATACCCGCACTGTGACCTTGCACCCGTGGCAGTCCTCGTTGCGCGGCCCAGCGACCGTTCCCATCCATGATGATTGCGACATGTGTGGGAAGCCGATCAAAGTCAATTTGCCTCGCCAAAGATGCTTCTATCGATTCAGGATCAACCCAATTAAGAACATCTTCAAGTGACATAACGCGGCGCAATCCTCCCACCTTGAAAAGACGATCTACGCACAACGAATCCTAACAAACCTTGATGATACAAGGTGTTAGGTGGGGGTTCAAGCTGGCCAAAAATTTATGTCATGAGTTAGTAGTTCACTCTTACCAAAAACAAGCCACGGGCTGGTGCGGTGGGTCCGGCTTCACTGCGATCACGGTTTTGGATTATGTGCTTAATACTCTCTGGCGGTCGTCGGCCTGTGCCGATATCAACGAGTGTTCCAACGATGATTCGAACCATATGCCGAAGAAATCCATTTCCTTTAATATCGATCGTAACGAGCGAACCATCTACTACTGGAAAAGGGTCGATCGTGCGATCGCCTAAAGAACATCGGCTAATCTCAAGGCGAAGAATGCGACGTAGGGTTGTCTTGACAGAACTGTGAGCTGCTTGAAAGGCTGCGAAATCGTGCTCACCTTCAAGCAAAGCACCAGCCGAAAGCATAGCTGAACAATCAAGATTTTGTGTCACATGCCATGCATACCGGTACTCGAATGGACTAATGCTGTCGCCAACAATAATCCGGTATTGATAATGTTTAGACTTTACAGTTCGACGTGCATTGAAATCAGAGGTGGCTTCCTGAGCTTGTAAGATCCGAATATCCCGTGGCAGGCTGGCATTCAAAGCTCTAACAAGTGCCGCTGTGCCGATCTCGCTGTGCATTTGAACACTAGCAACCTGGCCTATCGCATGAACGCCGGCATCTGTGCGACCAGCACTAGTGACGCCCACGTGCCGACCCTCAATACGTTCGATTGCTCCTTCAACGTAAGCCTGAATAGATTTACCATTTTCCTGTCGTTGCCATCCCACGTACGACGCGCCATCATAGGCTACAATTAATTTGATAGTTCTGAACATCACCAAGATTCCCAGAACGTTTCCGCACCATTTCAGTGACGAGCCACTTCTGCGAAACCCACCAAGCGCCTCATCTCGGTCTAGTCACTACCTTTTAGTCGTGATCCTGGCTGAACAAGCGGCTCATTGTTTGAACACAATGGACAATCCTGCGGTTTGTAAGTTGGCAACGACAGGCTCACTAAGGTTTGCAGGTCAACGTCCATCGAGACTGCGGGGCCTCCCCGATTGACAATTGCACCTACGCCAACTACCTGAGCGCCTGCACCACGCACGACCTCGATGGTTTCACGTGTTGACCGACCTGTTGTAACCACGTCCTCAACTACGAGCACACGTTCGCCGCGCTGCAGTTTAAATCCTCTCCGAAGAACCATCGTGCCATCTCGTCGCTCAACAAAGATCGCTGGAGTATTCAGCCCGCGAGCCACTTCCTGACCTATCACGACTCCACCAAGCGCTGGAGACACCACGATTTCTGGTTTCAAGTGTGAGACTCTAGCCGCAATTTCTGCACCTAATAAGGACGCCTCCTCAGGATGTTGCAAAACGAGTGCACACTGCAGATACCCCGGGCTGTGCAATCCCGATGAAAGCTGGAAATGCCCTTCAAGAAGCGCCCCAGAACGCCGAAATAGGCCTAAAATTGTATCTTGATCCATAACGTCTCGTTTGTCCTATGGCGGAAGGCCTTTCAGCAATGAGTTCTAAACAGTTTAGCCTAACCTCATCCCTTTAATGGGCCCCACCGCCGTCAGTATACAATTGCTTGAAACGTGAACGTGGATTGTTTCGTCTATATATAGGGAACCCTAGCATTCAATGTATATGTAGTGCTGTGGTCTGGATCTTAATTGTTATCCCAAGACACTTGTCCAACGCCTCTGTCTCAATCACATTTGGAGAAATCTGTTATGTCTCTGGAAGCTACAAATGCCCATAGATACTTATTTACCGTAGTGGCAACTTTTATTATTGCAACTCCGGTTTTCGGACAATCCATGTCTGAAATTAATCAGCCGGCCGGCGCCTCTTTGTCGAGATCTGCAGGCATCGTACTGCCACACGAGATCCATACCCAAGCAGAACAGGGTATTACTCGTCGACTATCAATGAATGACGCAGTTGAAATGGCCCTAGAACAGAATCTGACGATTCAGGTCGAAAGACTCAATCCACAGCTGCAAGACCTATCAATTGCCACCGTGCGGGCAGCATGGACACCCACGTTAAACACGACGTTTCAGAACAACGACACAACAAGACCGTCATCAACTCAGCTGGATGGTGGAGCGATAAGCACCTACACGACTGCGTTTTCGAATGACATCGGCATCAGTCAACTCACGAAATGGGGCGGTAACTACAACGTCAGTTGGAATAGCTCGACGCAATCCACGTCAAACTTTTTTACGAGTTTTAATCCTTCAGTGCGATCGACGGTTAACTTCAATTATTCGCAGCCTCTGTTGCGAAATTTTAAGATTGATAACGCACGGCAGCAACTTTTGATTAGCACAAAGAATCGTGAAATTTCAGACGTCCAGTTACGAGAGACAATCGTTTCAACCGTTCGACAAGTTAAGAATGCCTACTGGCAACTCTCCTACGCCATTGCCTCACTTGCGGTGCAACAACAATCGCTCGAATTAGCTAAAGAGTCTCTCCGTAACAACCAGACCAGAGTCGAAATCGGAACTATGGCACCCATCGACATCGTCGAAGCACAAGCTGAAGTGGCACGGAACGAAGAAACCGTGATCGTAGCGGAATCAGCCATTGAAGAAGCAGAGGATGGTCTTCGAGCGTTAATCATGGATCCGGTAGCGCCTAACTTCTGGGAGATCAATCTGGAACCGACTGATACACCTCTGTTGCAAACGCGAGAAATCGATATCGATGCTGCTGTGCGCAACGCGTTATCAAAACGTACAGATTTATCTCGGGTTCGTAAAAATCTTGAGAACGTCGATGTGAATATCCGCTACTACAAAAATCAGACACTCCCTGATGTTAATTTCCAAATGAACTACTCTGCGCAGGGTGTCGGTGGCACGAAACTGACCAGGGATTCAATGTTTGGTGGAAGCGTAATAAACAGTGTGACGAAAGGTTACGGATCAGTTCTAGGAGACGTGTTCACCAGTGATTTTCCAACATGGACTTTCGGTTTTACAGTGGGTTATCCGATCGGCACCAGTACAGCTGATGTGAACCTTGTGCGTTCCAGACTGCAGCGGAGACAAGCGGAAACGCAAATCAAGAGCACTGAACTACAAGTGGCAGGCGAGGTCAGACGGGTTGGTCGGGAAGTGAATACCAACCTGAAACGAGTCGACGCGACGGGGTCCGCACGGCAACTCGCTGAACAACGGTTGGAAGCGGAACAGAAAAAGTTTGCCGTCGGCATGTCAACAAGCTTTCTGGTATTCCAGGCTCAACGCGACCTAGCGCAGGCACGCAACAACGAACTGGGCGCTATCTTGGATTACAATCAAGCAATCGTAGATTTCGATGCGGTGCAAGAGTCCTCGTTAACCGGTGGGGGAGGAAGTTTCACGCTAACAGGTGCAAGCGGGACCGGTTCTACCGCCTCGACGGGTACTGGACAGACAACAACGGGTATTTCACCTCAAACTGGTGGTGGCAACTTCTTCTAGCATAAAACTTGAACCAACAATATTAATACCCCTACTTCTTTCTAGGAGAGCTCAACCGAGACATCGATTTCACTGATTAGGCAATCGATTCAGCTTAGGTTGATGCTACACTCTGCCGGTGCCGAAGCTATCAGTCATTGTCATCACTCAGGACGAAGCTGCGAACATCGAAGCTGCTCTGGACTCGGTATCCTGGGCAGACGAACTAATTGTTGTCGACTCGGGTAGCTCTGATGAAACCACAAGAATCGCAGAGCGATTTACGAAACATGTCTCAACAAGAAACTGGGAAGGCTATGGTGCTCAAAAGAACTATGCCTCCTCGCTCGCATCCCATGATTGGATCCTATCGCTAGATGCGGATGAACGGATTCCCTCAGAACTTGCCGAAGAAATTCAAGAGCTTTTAGAAACGGAGCCTGCCAATCAAGGTTACCGGATTCCCCGCGTTGCGTTTCATCTAGGTCGATGGATAAGAAGTACCGACTGGTATCCCGACTATCAACTCAGGTTATACACTCGTCGTTTGGCAAGTTGGAACGAACGTCGAGTACATGAATCAGTGCAAGTTCAGGGAACTACCGGGACTCTTCGAAATGAAATACACCACCTCGCCTACCGCGACCTCTCTCACCACTTTATGACAATGGACCGCTACACCACACTTGCAGCAGAAGAAATGTCCTCGCAAGGCCAGCGCGGTTCCCTGTGGAAAATGGTTGTCCACCCTCCGTTCGCATTCATCAGAAACTATCTTGTTCGTGGAGGCATTCGTGACGGGATTCCTGGCTTCATCGTATCAGTAATGAACACCTACTACGTGCTCTTGAAATTCATCAAACTCTGGGAATTTCAACACAAACGAGCATCGGGAAACGACAACTAAGGCTCGGTTCCTGCTGAAAACAACTCATGTTTTCAATGCACATCGACACAGCATCGAGTTGGCGAGGCGGACAAAATCAAGTGTTGTTGACCGTTCGCGGCATGCAAGCTCGCAAACACCAGACAACGCTTGTGGCACATCCAGCAGGTGAACTTCGCCACCGTGCCGAGAAGGACGTTGCCGTGATACCTCTGGTTCCACGCCATGAACTGGATCTCAAAATAGCCTGGAAGCTGTCTCGACTTGTTAGAAAATTGCGACCAGACATTGTTCACGCGCACGATCCACATGCAGTAGCTATAGCCGCCTTAGCACTTTTGCTCGGTGCACCGAAGCCAAGGCCGTTCTTGATGGCATCCCGTCGTGTCGATTTTCATCTCAAAAAGAATATTTTTTCACGGTGGAAATACAGGCAGGTTGATGGGTTCGTTTGTGCATCGAATGCTATTCGCGAGATGCTAATCGGCGATGGATTTCCAGCTGATCGGGCATGCTTAGTGCACGACGGTATTGATATCCAACAACTTGAGGCCGCGAGGCCAGTCGATTTACACCAAGAATTATGCCTTCCAAAAAATGCGCTTATCGTAGGAAACGTTGCAGCGCTGGTCCCACACAAGGGTCATCGCTATTTGATTGATGCGATGCCAAGTGTTCTAGACAGCATTCCCGAAGCGCGACTTGTTATTGTTGGGCAGGGCCAACTCGAATCCGCACTGCGGGCACAGATTAAAGCTCTCAACCTGGAAACGTATGTTTTCCTAGTTGGATTCCGTCCAAATGTACTAGCGTTCCATAAAGCTTTTGACATCTTTGTGTTAAGTTCAATCACGGAGGGACTGGGCACTTCATTACTTGATGCCATGGCAGCTCGCCGCGCTATCGTTGCAACGCGCGCGGGTGGCGTTCCTGAAGTAGTTACAGATGAAGAGACGGGACTGTTAGTCTCTCCACGAGACAATCAGGAACTCAGCTTGGCAATCATTCGACTACTCCATGACCAGGAGTTGTGCGCTCGGATGGGAGCAAATGGCTTTGCACGAGTGTGTAAATATTTCAGTGCCGACCAGATGGTTAATTCGCTACTTGCCGCTTACAACCACTTGGGTTACAAAGACCGTGAAGCGGACAGCTCGTATCCTGATGAGCCTGCCTGAAACCGCATGAATTAGTCATTCCGAGTCGACACAGTGAAAAGTCATACTTCACTGGGTCATTCGGCGCAAAAACACGTAACGATGCAGTGAGGTCAACTGCCATACGCCAGCTTGGGCTACGATATTTGGTCAAGTTGAGACACTGGCCAACACGGACAATGTGAGTATCAAGTGGAATAATTAATTTCGATTTTGAAATTAAAGACCATACTCCAAGATCAATCGCATCCTTACGTGCCATCCAACGTAAAAATAAGTTCAACCTCTTACATCCACTCCCTGACGATGGTTTCGGAAAAAAATATTGCACACCGGTTGTGGGCGTTTCTTTCCCATACACAATTGATAAATCGATTTGCAAAGCTCTTTGAGAAAATGACTCAAGTGCATTACCGATATCACTAGCCTCGTCAACGTAACCCTCAGCGAAAAACCGCTCGATCGACCCGGACATTTCTACCATCCGCCGAATGATCCAGAGCAACGCAACGATGTCAATGCCACGAATCCATCGGTGTTTTATTAGATACAAATCCTGGCGATACCGATTTGGTTCGAACGATTTGATGAACTCAAATGGAGATGGACCGATAACCGCAAGTAATAGCTCAAGGGTGGATAGAATGCTCTCAACTCGTCCAAATGCTAATGCGGCCGCACAAAATCCAACCACTTCCCTATCGGCATTGGTTCGATACCGATGGACTAAGTGAACTGGATCAACACTATCCTGCACTCGGTCATGACTCCGGTACAGTCGATCAAGTTCCAGTCCTAGAGACCGCGAGGAATTAGCAAACGATTGGTGATTGGACAAGTCTGGTGTCAAAAAGTCGTAATTGGTTCACCTGTTACACACTGTGGACATTCCGCAACTGGATAATTCTCAGGTGCACGGTATTCAGCTAGAGCTGTATTGGGAACCTCCAGTGACGTAACAACCTCGAGTCGATCACAGATCTCAACCGTTCCGATGACTGAACCACCTGCGCCATGCACAAGGGTTGCGCACTGCTCGAATGTCTTACCTGTATTTCGAATATCGTCAGCTAAGAGCACATGCTTGCCGGACATCCGACTCGCATAAAAACTTCGCAAGGTTAGACCTTCGACCGGATCGAAGTTGAACGGCGCAAAACTACATGGGGGATGAGTGAGGCTTCGCCGCCCATCGAGTAGCCCAGCAATAGTATGAGCCAAAAGGGCCCCGCCAGTCACCGGACCGGCAACTATCTGAGTCTTAGAAATCAGGTCTTCAGACAAAACATCAATGAGGTCCTGTGCAAATCGCCAGATGGTGGACGGTTGCTGGAACAACTGATGGGGATTCAAGTAAACACGCCCGTGATATCCGTTGCCATAATCGAAATGCCCGTTGAGCATTAAAATTTCGAGATCTTGTAGAACCTTCAAGGCTTTATTCCGCACTTCACGTTGCCGACTCACGTCACCTGCCTTTTTTGAATTATTTAGCTGCGTCATCCAATGGAGAACCCCGTGGCTCCGTCAAGTCCAGGGTTGACGAAAACAGTACGCCCGCCGACTACAGTTGCCGCAACAGCGCCATGCAATTCCCAACCATCAAATGGGGTATTTCGCGCCTTTGAGCACACATCAGCCGCCTTAAATGTTGTCGTTGCATCTAATGAAATGAGAGTGAGGTCAGCTGGCGCTCCTTCAACCACCGTGCCTCCCTCTACGCCTAAGATGCGAGCAGGATTAGTCGACAACAACTCAACCAATCTTGACAAAGATAAAATCCCCGAGTGGACCAACCGATCGAGTGAAATAGACACCGCACTCTCAAGGCCAATAATACCGAATGGTGCTAGATCGAATTCCAAGGCCTTTTCATCATAGTGATGTGGAGCATGATCAGTGGCTATGGCATCCACACTGCCATCGGCCAAGCCTTCAAGTATCGCATCACAGTCAGCCGTCTCACGTAACGGGGGACTCATCTTAAAATTTGTGTCGTATCCAGCCAGGGCTTCGTGAGTCAACGTAAAATGATGCGGCGCGACCTCACACGTCACACGAATTTTACGCTCCTTTCCAGACTTGACTGCACGCAACGATCCTCGCGCACTCAAATGTGCGATATGCACTGCTCCCCCAGTTAGCCCGGCAAGCGTAATATCCCGCTCGACCATAAGTTCTTCAGCCACCGCCGGCAAGCCACGCAGACCCAACGCGGACGCATGAAAACCTTCGTGTGCAACCCCATCTCCTTTTAGCGATAAATCTTCACAATGATCAATAACGGGCATTTGGAACATATCCGCGTACTCAAGCGCGCGGCGCATTAGCAAAGCATCCGCAACTGGATAACCGTCGTCGGAAATGGCAACACAACCAGCCTTACGAAGCTCCGCAATATCAGACAGTTGTTTTCCGAGAGAGCCACGTGAAACGGCACCAATTGGATACACGCGTGCCTTGTTCGCCTGCGTCGCCTTTGCCAAAATAAATTCTGTAACGCCAGCATTGTCGTTGACCGGGTCAGTGTTTGGCATACAGGCTATAGCAGTAAAACCGCCTGCAACAGCCGAGGCTGTACCGGTCTGAATCGTTTCCTTGTGCTCTTGACCTGGCTCGCGGAGATGGACGTGCATGTCGATAAACCCAGGACACACTACCCAATCTGGTGGCACGTCAACAATCTTCGCTCCAGAAGCATCAAAATCACCGCCGACTTGCACAAAGACGCCGTTATCGATCAAAAGATCACATGCTCCATCGATTCCACGCCCTGGATCGACCATACGACTGCATCTCAACAAGGTTTTCATTAGCTCTTAGACCCTCCAAACCTCAGATCGTTTCCCCACTTCCCGCCAACAAGTACAGCACGGCCATTCGAACAGCTACTCCATTGGAAACTTGCTCCAACATTACCGAACGGGTTCCATCGGCAACTTCCGAAGCAATTTCAACGCCACGATTAATAGGCCCAGGGTGCATGATGATGACGTTTGACTTCGCTCGCTCCACACGCGCCGAAGTCAAACCAAATACGTTGAAATACTCCCGTAATGACGACACAAAATGCCCTCGCATCCGCTCCTTTTGGATTCGCAGCATCATAATGACATCAGCATCCGTGACAGCATCCTCGATCGATGTGGTGCTACGGACGCCGAAATCAGACACTGAAGGAGGTATCAGCGTCGGAGGACCACACAAACACACCTCAGCACCTAGTAACTTCAGCAACAAAAGATTGGATCGCGCAACTCGGCTGTGCAAGAGATCTCCAATAATCGCAACCTTAAGACCCTTAATACAGCCATGGTGGGCCAGAATCGTGAATGCATCCAGCAAGGCCTGGGTTGGGTGTTCGTGCATGCCGTCCCCAGCATTTACGATACGTGCGCGACAAACGCGGGCTAGTTGATGACATGCGCCAGAGGAGGGATGACGAAGGACAATCATGTCAGGAGCCATGGCTTCAAGATTGCGTGCGGTATCGATTAGAGTTTCACCTTTCGTAACACTAGAGCCAACTGTCGAAATATTCAGTGTGTCCGCACTCAGTCGTTTCTCAGCGATCTCGAATGAGGTTCGTGTGCGCGTGCTCGACTCAAAGAACAAGTTAACAATGGTCTTGCCTCTCAATGTCGGAACCTTCTTAATGGCACGAGATCCGATTTCTTTCATCGCTTCGGCTGTTTCCAGAATCAACATAATTTCATCAACCGAAAGATCATTGATGCTCAACAAATGACGTGCCTGTATCGTCTTAACCGGCATCGCAGAATCATTCGACTCCACAACCTGATGAGAACTAGTTGAGTAGTCCATGACAATTCTCTTCAACAAAACATTGTGTCAAACTGATCAAACTGGGATTCCTTCCTCAAGCAGAACTTCGTCCAAGCCGTCGACTTCGCTCAAATGGACTTGGATACTCTGATTCGTGGACGTAGGAAAATTCTTCCCAACATAATCAGCTTTTATTGGCAGTTCCCGATGTCCGCGATCTATCAAAACAATCAGTTGAATATCTCGCGGGCGACCAAAATCGATTAGTGCATCCAATGCGGCACGTGTCGTTCGTCCCGTATACAACACATCGTCCACGAGGAGAATACGTTTATCATCAATTGAAAATGGAATTTCTGTGCGGCGTACCAGTGGCTGCGGCCCAACAGGTTGGCGCATCAAATCATCTCGGTAAAGCGTAATGTCAAGCGCGCCAGTTGGAACAGGTTCCCCCAGTATATTTTGTAATTCCTTAGCAATACGCTGCGCAATCGGCGCACCTCTGGTGCGAATCCCTACGAGCACTAATTTATCGCTAATCCGATTCCGTTCAGTTATTTCATGAGAAATACGCGTAAGTGCACGCGCCATGCGATCTGCATCCATCACTACAGGCATTGGTACCTCACTGCAGATGGCAGCACACAGAAACAGGGGATCGTGCACACTTCGTCACTCGAAACCAGTATTTCTGGATTTATATTAGTGTGTCGACCGATAGGTTGATTAAAGGCGATATACGTCACTTATCTTCTCTTCGCGACCTCACAGTGTCGCACTTAAAGAGTGAATTGAATTCTATCGAGTGCTCAGGAGTGATGTCAACTCTCACATCGGGCAATGCCTATACACACAACGAATCGACTAATTACCGTTGATAGATCGCGAAAAGACACTTTCTACAAATGAAAGCCAAAAAAACCAACTCTTCGACTGACCCTGGCAGGTGCTAACCCGCTCTCGTTTGCATCTAGACTCGAAACTGGATCGGCAAGGTATACTGCAATTATGGTGATGGAACTTGAAGCTCGAGTGGAATCAAATGTACGCCTATCAGATGAATACAATGTAGTAACTCTAGAAGCACCGAGCATAGCTGCAAATGCGGACCCTGGCCAATTCGTTATGGTGAAATTGTCGGATAGTCAGGAACCTCTCCTTCGCCGCCCGTTTTCAATTTTTGAGATTTGCAGGAACAGTTCTGGCGCACCAACCGGATTTTCATTACTCAATAAACGCATTGGTATCGTTACTCAACAGATTTTTGATCTCACAGACACTAAACGGGTTTCTGTTCTAGGACCACTCGGACGACCCTTTACCGCGATAAATAAGCCAACGCAAGCTTGGCTTGTAGCAGGCGGGGTTGGCCTAGCTCCCTTTTTAATGCTCAGCGAGAAGCTCCGCCGGCAGGGTGTAGCAGTGACTCTATATTACGGGGCACGAAATGCTAACGAATTGTTCTATATAAACATCTTCGAGCAACTCGGTGTAAATGTCGTGACTGCAACCGAAGATGGTAGCCTTGGCGTGCAGGGTGTTATTACAGTCGCCTTAAATGAACGGTTGCAGAAAATTGAAACTAACGAAGCACTAATGATTTATGCGTGCGGTCCAACACCAATGATGCAAGCAGTAACAAATTTGGCAACGGAATATCATCTGCCTATCGAGGTATCGTTGGAACAGGTCATGGGATGTGGACTTGGAGGCTGCTATAGCTGCGTCGTAAGAATCAGAGACGAGCAGGGGCAGGAACACTACACTCGTTCCTGCGTGAACGGACCGGTCCTACCTGGTGAACAGATTGTTTGGGAAGCACTCTAGATGGTAATCAGGACGGTCGACTTCAAAATGGATATAAGACTAGTATGAGACCGACATTATGGATCTGAGCACCGAGATTGGTAGCCTGAATCTTAAAAACCCTCTAATTGCAGCAAGCGGCTGCTTCGGTTACGGTGTAGAGTACGCTGATGTCGTTGACCTTGCGTCCCTAGGCGCTGTCGCAGTTAAAGGCTTGTTCCTAACTGAACGACTTGGCCACCCACCTCCCCGCATTATCGAAACCCCTGCTGGGATGTTAAATGCCATCGGGTTGCAAGGAGTCGGTGTTCATCGCTTCATCCGTGAGTACCTTCCTCAGCTACAAAACTCCGGCGCCGTAACCATCGTGAATATCTGTGGAACCACTATCGAAGAATATGAGGAACTTACACGGATTTTATCAGACGTAGAAGGCGTGGCCGCAATCGAGCTAAACATTTCATGCCCTAATATCAAGGCTGGTGGAATTACTTTCGGATGTAATTTGGCAGGCACGCACGATGTAGTGCAAGCCGCTAAACGTGCAACCCACTTACCTGTTATCCCAAAACTGACGCCTAATGTAACCGATATCGCATCCTTTGCTCGGGTAGCCGAAGAGGCAGGGGCAGACGCAATTTCTCTGGTGAATACTTTTCTAGCGATGTCCATTGACGTCGAAACCCGTCGTTCAAGATTGGCAAATGTTGTCGGCGGCTTAAGCGGCCCCGCGATTCGTCCAATCGCTGTTCGTATGGTGTACGAATGTCACCAAGCGGTCAGCATCCCGATTATCGGAATGGGTGGCATCACAACAGCCAACGACGTTTTAGAGTTTATGATCGCTGGCGCTAGTGCTGTTCAAGTGGGAACTGCGAATTTCGTCGACCCCTATATCTGGAAAAAACTGATGGTTGGTCTTAACAATTATCTCGAAAAACATGAGATAAAACGGCTTCGAGACATCATCGGCACCCTAGAAGTCGATCTAGCTGAGGAAGCATGAATCCACTGCTAATTGCGCTTGATGTCAGTTCAAAAAAACGAGCGCTCGAACTTGCTGACATCCTTCGAGATGTCGCTGGTGGATTTAAGATAGGAAGCAGACTATTCACGGCAGAAGGTCCCTCAATAGTTGACGCGCTGGTCGCTCGTGGAGACAAGATTTTTTTAGATCTCAAGTTTCACGACATTCCAAATACCGTGGCAACAGCGGTTACTGCCGCAAGCGATCTCGGCGTTTGGATGCTCACGGTTCACACTCAAGGTGGAATTGATATGATGCGGGCAGCTAAAGAGGCGGCCCTCTCGGGGTCGGTCAGCCCACTCGTTGTTGGTATTACGGTTTTAACCAGTCTAGACGATGACGCACTGCAGACCATCGGTGTCTCACGCCAAGTCCCTGAGCAAGTGACCAGACTCGCAAGTCTTGCCCAAAAAGCAGAGATCGATGGCGTAGTGGCATCACCACGTGAAGTCAAAGCTATTCGCGAAACTTGTGGATCAGATTTTAAAATTGTTACCCCTGGCATTCGAAGCGGTCTTGAGCCCACATTACTGAGACATGACGATCAGGTTCGAACTGCGAGTGCGACCGACGCAGTACAAGATGGAGCTGATTACATCGTTGTTGGACGTCCTATAATTGAAGCGTCTGATCCGCTTGAAGCAGCGCAGAGGATCTCAACCGAGTTAGCGTAACCCGTCGCTAGAAGAAATTGCTTGTTCCAAATGTTTGGTCAACAGAAGGCGCCTAGAGTACCTGCAATCAATCTGACACTTTATTCACGCCCGAACTGTCATCTTTGCGAAAAAATGAAAGTAACACTGGAGCGCGTTGCGCGCCGTTACCCTTTTAAACTGGCAGAAATAGATGTTTCAACGAATTCGGAACTTGAGAAGACCTACGGTAGTGAAATTCCAGTCCTGATAATCGAAGGTCGAAAAACGGCACACTACTACATTCGCGAAGAAGAACTCTTACAAAAACTGGCGGAGTATTACTGATGAAATAAAACGGGGGCAGCAACACGGGCAAGCCGTGTTTACCACCCCCGTTCAGGAAGTCTACTACTTAGCCGTAATGATAAAGTGTCCGCGCCGATTCTGTGCCCAGCAAGCTTCAGTCTCTTCTGTGCACGTTGGCTCTTCTTCACCCTTACTGACCATACTCAAACGACCCGCATCCACACCAAGGCTTGTTAAGTAGTCAACAACGGCTCTTGCGCGTTGCTCACCAAGCCCAAGGTTGTACTCATTGGTGCCTCGCTCGTCACAGTGACCCTCCACCATGATCCCCGTACTAGTCCAGCGCTGTAACCACTCTGAATTACCCTGGAGCGTGTCGCGTGCTGCATCGGATAATTCCGCACTGTCATAATCGAAAGACACATTGCCAAGTGGTTGTTCGCTATTCAACTCGGCGAGTGACTTACGATCGAACAGTTCTTCCTCTGTTGGAGGAGGAGGTGGTGGCGGTGGTGGTGGTGGTGGCGGCGGCGGTGGTGGTGGTGGCGGTGGCGGCGGTGCTGCCGGCGGCGGCTCAGGTGGTGGTGGTGGTGGCGCCTTTGCACAAGCTGATACCCCAACAACAACAAAGGTAACGAGCAAAGCGGCGAGCATATACCGGTATGTACGATTCATGTTGAACTTTCCCTTCTTTCGACTCTCAAACCTCAGCTTGCACCGAAGGACACCAGTTACACACCTTCCGCTTAAGCTAAAAAGATAGCGTTTGGAGCAGATTACAAGTTTTAGACGAAATCTGTCAATTCCTCTTCAACCAAAATTTCACGCGCTGAGTCTAAATCACACACGATTGCACACCTTTGCAGTCCCTGGAAACGTGAATCACTGGATTTTGACTAATTTAATCACGGTTTTTCCAAACGTCTCTATCTCAAGCTAACACTAGTCGGTATTCTCAAAAACCACACCTTAAGTAGTTTTTCACCCGTAAGAATTATCCAAGAAATACTGATCCAGCCTTTTTTACTCTTATCATTAGGTAACGCCGATTCAATGTCATGTTGATTGTTTATTGAATCTCTGATGAACGGTCTTAAAGGAATTTTATATTATAGCGAACTAGGAGATTCTGGTGATCGAGGTTAAGCATCTTAGTAAAACATACGGCTCCGTCACTGCTGTCGACGATATAAGTTTTCGTGTCGCACATGGTGAAATCCTCGGATTCCTTGGTCCGAACGGCGCTGGAAAGACAACGACAATGCGCATCCTTACGGGGTACATACCACCAACGGAGGGTGAAGTGATTGTAGCTGGCTTCAACGTTTTTGATGAGCCGATTGAAGCCAAGCGTCGCACAGGATATCTGCCTGAAACTCCGCCCCTCTACCCAGAGATGACCGTGCGTGAGTTTCTGACCTTCGTGGCACAGATTAACAATATTGCTAGAGCTGACCGACGCCGTCGGGTAATGACAGCAATGGAACGCACCTGGGTAACTGATATGGCAGATCGTCATTGTGCGACTTTATCTAAGGGTTACCGCCAGCGAGTTGGGTTAGCTCAGGCGATCCTACATAATCCGGAGGTTTTAATTTTGGATGAGCCGACGGCTGGCCTAGATCCAAAACAAATCATTGAAACACGTGAACTCATCAAAGAACTCGCTGGCGATCACACCATCATCTTAAGCACTCATATTCTTCCGGAAGTGTCACAAACCTGCCAACGCGTCGTGATTATTAGTCGAGGTCACGTCATAGCTGAAAATACACCGGAGAACTTAACGGCACTAGGTCAGGGAGTCACAACCGTCCGACTGCGGTTTGACACGCAGGACATTACCGCTCCCACGACTCTAGCGTCAATTCCAGGAGTTCTCAGAGTTACAACAGTCGAACAACGTAACAGCGTCACCACACTGGATGTCGAGACCGAACAAGGTCACGATTTACGGCGAGACCTTGCCCAAACAATCGTTGCGAACGGATGGGGTCTACTCGAACTGCGGTCGATGCAAATGAGTCTTGAGGATGTCTTTTTACATCTGACCACGGAAGAACAAGACGAAAAATCGAGAATTCTGGATGAGTCTTCCCAGCCAGAACAGCTACACCACAAAAAGTATGCTACGGAGCTCGACAATGAATAACATCCTAGCGATCGCTCAAAAAGAACTTCGTTCGTACTTCGCATCACCGATTGGCTACGTTGTCATCGGCATGTTTGCGCTCTTGTTTGGTTATTTTTACTACGGCACCCTGTCTTTTTTTGTCCAACAAAGCATGCAAGTCAGCCAGTTTGATTTTGGCGGACCTGCTGCGCTCAACATTAATCAACACGTGATCCGTCCCATGCTAAATAATTCGATTATGTTCACCCTCTTTGTGCTCCCAATGGTCACAATGCGGACATACTCCGAGGAAAAACGGTCTGGAACAATGGAACTGCTCTTAACGTCTCCGCTAAGCGACATTCAGATTGTTATGGGCAAGTTCTTCGGCGCCATGGGATTGTATGTGATGATGCTGGCAGTGACTCTGCTGGATATTGGACTCCTATTCATCTACGGCAATCCAGAATGGCCACAGGTTCTAGTTGGATATCTGGGTTTACTTCTACTTGGTGGTTGTTTCATCTCCGTAGGCCTGCTGATATCGAGCACGACGAAGAATCAGATCGTATCTGGCATCGTCACATTCACTGTGTTCCTAATATTGTGGGTCATTACCTGGCTAGGTGATAATGCGAGCCCACTAACGCAAACGATCCTGTCGTATCTTTCAATCACGGAACACTTTGAAGATTTTTCGAGAGGAGTCTTGGATACAAAGCACGTCTTCTATTACTTAAGCTTTACCGTGTTTGGATTGTTTTTAACCCTGAAGTCCGTTGATAGAGAGCGCTGGAAGGAATAATCGACACCGCATAGTTACACATACAACGGTCATTGAAACAGATGCTACGTATCGTAATAACCACACTGGGATGGCTTGGCGCAAGCCTGGTGTTTATCGCCGCTGCAGGAAGGTTCTTGAGAGCAGACATGCAGGATGTCTGGTTCTGGTGTTCCGTGGCCGGCTTCATCTGCCTGTGCTTGTACATGCTTGCTCAATGGCGTGACATTATCAGATTATTCTCGACACGACAGACGCGTTACGGCTCCCTCGCGCTGGCAAGTATCGTCTTAGTCCTCGGAATCCTCACGGCAATCAACTACATTGCATCCCGACAAAATCGACGTTGGGATTTAACTGCGGCCAAGCAATTTACGTTATCTGACCAGACCATCAGAATTTTGGAAACATTAGAGGGACCAGCAAAGATTTTAGTTTTCGATCGACAGAACGATTTCGACCGTTTGCGGATGCGACTAGTTGAGTATGAAAATGTGACCGACCACGTGTCAGTCGACTATATCGACATCGATAAACAACCATCACGTGCACGTCAGTATCAAATCCAAACCTACGGCACGGTGGTTTTCGAATACCAAGACCGCGTCGAACGTGTAGTGGCGAACACCGAACAAGATCTGACCAACGCCCTCATCAAGGCTATCGAGGGAACAGAACGCACTGTTTATTTTGTGCAAGGACACGACGAAAAGAATGTGCGTAGTGCTGAGCGTGACGGGTATAACACGATTGGAAATGCTTTAGAGCTTGACAACTTTTTCGTTGAGACTCTCGTGTTAGCTCAACAAACGGAGGTGCCGGCTAACGCCTCGATGCTTATCATAGCTGGCCCTCGAACTGACCTGCTCGAAAGCGAGATCGAAACACTGCAACAATACCTTGAGCGGGGGGGCAAGGTGCTTTTTCTCATGGATCCTTCAGCCGAACTTGAGCCCGCACAGCAGGCCAATATTCGAAGCCTTCTCAGCCGGTGGGGCGTGACCCTCGGCGATGACATTGTCTTCGATGGGAGTGCCATGGGACAACTACTTGGCACCGATGCATCGATGCCTGTCGCAGCGGATTATCCATCTCACCCAATTACCGATCGATTTAATGTCCTAACTGCGTTTCCACTGGCTCGCTCAGTCGAGCCGACGCCAGGCGAAACATCAAATCTTGTAGCTGAAGCTTTTTTGCAGACTGGTAACCAAAGTTGGGCGGAAACAGACATCGCTCGATTCACCGAAACAGATGAAGTTGAGCGTGAAGAAAACCAAGGGGACCGACCTGGGCCGGTGACAATCGGCGTTGCGGTAACTTCGGCTATCTCCAACTCCACCGCAGAAACTGGGAATGCACCCATTTCCGAACAAGGTAAATCAACAGCGGCAACCGAGCCAACAAGCGAAACCCTTACCCTCTTGGAAGGTGCCGCCAATCCTAGTGGCGATGGCCAAAACATTGAAACTCGTCTTGTGGTCGTAGGGGATTCGGACTTCGCGGCAAATTACTCGCTGGGCATTCAGGGAAACCGCGACCTTTTTCTTAATATAGCCAACTGGCTCACCCAACAAGAAAATCTCGTAGCCATTCGACCCCGTGAACCCGAAGATCGACGCATTACGTTGACCGCTGACCAGCAATTACGAATTTTGTGGCTGTCAGTATTTATGATTCCTGGTGTTGTTCTTGGAACAGGGATCTACACGTGGTGGCTGGGTCGTCAATGATGGGACGAAGTCGCTCAACCCTCATCCTGTTCATCGTATTCGTCGCACTAGCTTCATACTCATACTTCATCGAGCAGAAACGACCATCCCGTGCCGATGCCGAGAGCGCAAAAGAGCATGCGTTCTCAGTAGAATCTGAAAACATTGCGGAGCTTCAAATTAATTTGATGAGCAGCCAGACTCACCTAGAAAAACGCGATGATACCTGGCACATTACAGACCCCGCAGAAGCCATGGCAGATGCTGCTGCAGTTTCTTCAATCACATCAAGCCTAGAATCGTTAAACATCGAACGAGTGGTGCAGGAGAGTTCCGACAACTTGGCGAAGTTCGGTCTTGGCAATCCACGCCTTGAAATTACGTTCAAGAATGTAGACGCCTCAGACCCTACAACACTGGTGGTTGGCGATGACACCGCTACGGGTGGTAATACGTACGCGACTATCAAAGGAAGCGACCGTGTCTTTTTGATTGCAGCGTCTTTGAGAGAAGGATTCAGTAAAACCACCTTCGATCTTCGAGATAAAGCGATCTTACATCCGAGTCTCGGTGCAGTGGACCAACTAACCTGGTCATCCAAGGACAATCAAATCGAAGTCATTAGACGTGAGGGTACTTGGAGAATGGTACAACCCTGGAACGCATATGCAGAGACTACCGTCATCAATGGACTGATCAGTCAGCTCAGAAATACATCGATGCAATCCATCGTAACGTCGAACCCGTCGAACTTGCTGTCCTACAACCTAGCCGAACCTTTAGTGACCATTACCGTCGGCGCTGGCGCTACGAATGCAACACTGCACCTTGGTAATGAAGCTGACGGGAATATGCGTCATGCGCGAGACTTGTCACGTTCGCTCGTCTTCACGGTAAATGCCTCACTCTTCGATGCATTTGCAAAGCCGCCTGCCGACTATCGACGTAAGGAAATATTCGATTTCCAGCCGTTCTCCGCAACCCATCTGAACATTGAAGGTCGTGAGGCAACGGTCACATTTGAAAAACGTCAAGACCCGGAAACTGCCGCGGTATGGGAACAGGTAAATATTACTCGGAAAGATATCGATCAAACACGAATCATCGATATGCTTTCTCGATTGTCTGCATTACGCGCCAACCGATTTATTGATTTCAAGAAGCCGCATCTTGACCCACCTGAAACGATAGTGACTGTACGATTTGGAGAGCCTGAGCGAGAAGATCGGGTGATTTTCATGCGGAGCAATAATACTGTTTATGCTCTAATGGCAAACGAGGACGGCGGAGCCGTTGTCAACGCAAGCGAATTTGAAGAAGTAATAGCGATGATCGACGGACAATCAACTACGGGAAGGACCTCCTCTCCATGATTACCCATAATCAAGTCGTACGTTCTCACGTAAAGCATCATTTTTGGCAACATTCGTTTGGCCTAGCAATAAGCGCGATATGCCTACTCGGTACGCTCGGGTGCGTCCAATCAGCGCGCGTGACCCCACACATCCCTGCACCATCAGCGATGGTGAACACCCTTGCCGCGTCGACAACAGCAGAATTTCGATTACGTGAAGACCTCACGGCCCTTTTCGAAACACCTCAATTCGACCACACGCTCTGGGGTATTGCGGTACGATCACTTGATCGTGGGGAAGACCTCTATCGTATAAATGACAAAAAACGAGTCATGCCAGCCTCAAACATGAAAGCTGTAACTCTTGCAGCCATCGCGGAACAACTAGGATGGAACTACCAATTTGAAACCCAATTACTCACGCATGCTGCGATCGAAGATGGAACTCTTTTGGGAGACCTCATTGTCCGAAGCAATGGAGATCCAAGTTTTAATCGATTACACGGTGACCCTGTAGAAATCTTTACGGCTTGGGCAGACGAACTAAAACAGCTTGGTGTCGCCATCATCGAAGGCAATATCGTTGGAGACGACAATGCTTTCGATGAATCTACACTGGGCGCTGGATGGGCATGGGATTATTTAGGATATGGATACGCCGCCCCAATCGGACCACTACAGTTGTACCAAAACATCGTATCGCTCGAAATTCTGCCTGGAAACACGGTCGGAGAGCCGATAACCGTCAAGGTGTCGCCTCACTACAGCGGCCTTGACATCAATATCCTTGCACGAACCGGAGCTGAGAGTTCAACGAACACCTTAAATCTCGTCCGCCTCCCAAGTCGCCCGGTACTTGAAATCACTGGTTCAATCCCCTTGGGGTCTAGACCTGTTACCCAAACAGCTTCTGTGCCCAATCCCACTGAATTTTTCGTGCGGAACCTTCGCGCAGTGCTCAACGACAACGGCATTACAGTTCGCGGTGAAGCTATCGATATTGACACATTAGTTGATGAGGGAAATGTTCAATCACCTCGACAACTACTGGTGCACCACTCGCCCCCGTTAACGGAAACAGGCTCGGTTTTGATGATGGTCAGTCAAAATCTATATGCTGAAACTTTTTTTAGAACTCTTGGTAGTCAAGAAGGAAAACGGACCGCCGATGCGGGCCGAGACGCAGTGCGGGCGGTGATGACCGCTTGGGGTATTTCACCCGATTCGTACCAGCAGTACGACGGTTCCGGCCTGTCGCGCTACAACTACGTCACCGCCGATATGCTAATTACGCTTCTAACGAGAATGCACGACGATCCAAAGCACACCGATGCATTCAAGACTACACTCCCAATCGCCGGCCTTAGTGGTTCCCTGGAACGACGAATGAAGGGTGGCTTCGCAGAAAACAATGCACGCGCAAAAACTGGCTCAATTTCAAACGTGCGCGCGTTGTCGGGGTACGTCACGACTCGTGATCAGGAGCTACTGGCATTTTCGATCATCGCCAACCACTTTCACTTGCCACAATCTGTGATCGATGGAGTAACAGATCTTGCAGTGGAACGCCTGGCAAGTTTTACTCGGCACTAACCACACCGAGTTCACAACGAACAGCTTCGACTAACTCGGACATCTTCCCAGAAAGCCCACCTCCCTGGGCAAAGCCTGGTCGACCGCCACCATGACCACCAAACCGCTTCGTGAGGCGCTTCAAAACATCGGCAGCATCAATCGAGACATCTTTTGAACATGCGATCACAATTAATATAGGAGACGACTCCGATAAGAGCGCTACAAGGTGACCAGGTTTTCGGACCATTTCAGTAGCTAAACCTTTCAGTTCTGCTGCCTCATGCGTTGCCACTACATTTAACACCAATGACAATTGGCCGACCTGCTCGGCAGTAGAAGCCATCGCTTCTGCTTCGTAGGAAGAAATGCGTTCGCGTTGCTCACGTATGGTCCGTAAAGAAGCCTTGTGTTCGGCTTGCAACTTGACTATGGCGTCAGAAAGTTCTCCAGGGATGACCGACAAATGCCCGACGATCCTACTAAGCACTCTATTCTGTAACCTAAATTCCGATAATGTTCGTTCGCCACAAAGAAACGTCACGCGGGTCCCACCTTTAAAGCGCTCACAAGACTTAATGGCAATAATCCCGACAGCACCAGTGTGCTCCACGTGGGTTCCACCACACGCCGATAAATCGAACCTATCCACATCAATTAGCCGAAGGTTGCCAGTTCGAGCGGATTCTTTACGTAGGGGCAGTGCAGAGACTCCTTCAGAATCTGCAAACCGCACTGCAACGGGACGGTTTTCCCACACGATCCGATTAGCTTCCACTTCTACCGCTTCCAACTTCGATGATGATAATTCAGTATCGAGATCGATCGTTGAAGCTGACCGGCCAAGATGAAATGAAACGGTCCGAGCGTTGTGGAGTCGATCACACGCAGCAGACAATATGTGCTGGCCAGTGTGCTGTTGCATATGATCAAACCGGCGCGCCCAGTCAATCCGGCCGTGGACTTTTTGTCCAATCGCGACGACCCCATTGATAACATGTCCGACGGTACCGTTATTGAGATCGATAACGTCCACAACGGCCACGCCTCCGAGCATTCCGGTATCGTGGGGTTGTCCACCTGATGTCGGATAGAAGGCAGTGCGATCAAGCGTCACGATCGAGCGATCTTTGTTGAAATCAACTTCGGTCACATTGGCATCAAACTCGATTGTTGTTGCACTGGTGTAATAGAGCCGTTCAGTCACCGTCACAAAACCTCACTCGTTGATTGCAATAACCTAAGACTCTGATGTCACATCTCTAACGGATCTGTAACGCCAGCGTCGACAAAGCCCTGCAAACGTAGCATGCAACTATCACAACGACCACACGCCCGACCACCTTCTGTCGGATCGTAGCAGCTGTGGGTTAAACCGTAATCCAACCCCAACTCAAGACCTCGCTGAATAATCTGAGCTTTCGTTAGATTCATGAGTGGGGCGTGAATACGTGTCCGATTACCATGAACGCTAGCTTTCGTAGCAACAGCAGTGAGGTTTTCAAACGCGGTGATGAATTCAGGACGACAATCTGGATAACCCGAATAGTCCAATGCATTAACACCAATAAAAATATCCCGGGCAGCCAAAACTTCTGCCCACGCTAAGGCTAATGCAAGTAGGACAGTGTTACGGGCTGGCACGTAGGTCGATGGGATGTTATTCGCGTCTAGACGTCTTGCTTTGGGAACTGACCCTGAACCGGTTAGTGACGAACCCCCGATTCGAGATAGATCAACCTCAAGCTCCAGATGTTCAGCAACCTTAAGTTCATGCGCCACCTTCTTTGCAGCTTCAAGTTCCTGATGATGAATCTGGCCGTATCTCACGGTTAGAGCATGTAGTGCAAAGCCCTGTTGGCTTGCAATAGCTGCAGTCGTGTAAGAATCGAGTCCACCACTCAGCAGCACTACACTTTTAGCCACCATAAACTAGACACCTCGAACATCAGCGCCCCAAATGTATTTGTGCGCTTGGAGCTGGACACGAACGGGCAACCGATCTTCAAGAACCCAGCCAGCCAACACCTGTGGTGCCAAATGATCATGAACCGGCGAAAACAGGATGGCTCCGCATCGGGAAGCCAGTCCTAAGCGCTTTAGCGTATCTCGTGCGTACTCATAGTCCGCACGATCGGCGATGACGAATTTCACTTGATCGCGTTTCGTAAGCAGCTCAAAATTTTTCCAGTGCGTCGTTTTCTCCTCTCGACTGCCTGGACATTTGACATCTAACACCTTTATCACCTTCGCAGGAAGACGGGCCACGCTCAACTGCCCACCCGTTTCCACTAGGATGGTGACGTCATCTTGAAGTAGTAAGTCGATTAAACCATAAACGTCTTCCTGCAAAAGGGGCTCGCCGCCCGTGAGCTCAACAAGTCCACATCGGTAATTTTCAACTTCCTTTTGCACATCCTCAATCAACATTTTCCGACCCTCATGAAAC
>Ga0163108_10000030_pt1 | contig 90451 bp, 65 predicted proteins | sample Fk1155metaG_FD_109644 | JGI IMG/M metagenome (GOLD analysis project Ga0163108, IMG submission 109644) | Marine microbial communities from the Central Pacific Ocean - Fk160115 155m metaG | ecosystem: Environmental > Aquatic > Marine > Oceanic > Photic zone | place: The Central Pacific Ocean...
AGAAGTAAAAGTACCAGAGGGGAGACTTGAACTCCCACGGGGTTGCCCCCACTGGATTTTGAATCCAGCGCGTCTGCCAATTCCGCCACTCTGGCAAAGAGATAATCGATTGTAGGACAAAGATCATTTCCTGCAAGATCCAGCCAGGACGTAAAATGCCGCGGCGCGTGACTTCTCCCGGAACTCGGTGCCCCGACGAAGTTCCTAGGGACGCAGCATGTCAACCATTTTCGGCTGTTTCAGGATCGCGGAAAATTGCTCCCATTGCCCGGACTCCAACGGTCGTTCGACGTTTTCCAGCACCCAGTTCCATTCCCGTGGCTGACCATCGCGGAAGGTCGGTTGATAACCATAACGTACACGGTAAACCTTGTCCTCGCCTGTTTCGGGATCGGCGTATTTCAAGATGACCATCGCGTTGTAAGGAATGGCTTCTGACTGGCCAGGGCTAATCTCGTACTCCATTTGCGCATTCAGCGACTGGAAGTGCGGATGTTTTTTGATCTTGTCGGCCACCCGCCTGAATTTGCTGCTGTAATTGGTACAGCCCGCAGCAAGGAGGCTCAGCAACAGCACGAGTAGCCAGCGATTTGAGATCCTGCACATGCCTGATAAACTCCCGTGCCAGTTTGTGAAAGAGATTTCCAGGATCAGGTTCAACGACGCCTGCGGCCGGCAAGCAGTCGTCCCCGGGACTCGGCCAATTCCTGGATGGTAATGCTGCGGAACCAAGTCGGGTGACCATGGTCCTGCAGCATGAGCTTGCCACTGGCATTTTCAGCGAAAGCCGTCCGCTTGTTAAACTTACTGGCCGCCACTCGCTGGTGCCATTCCCGCGAGCCTACCACCGCGGACGCAATCTTGACGCCGTTTAACCAGTGCTCGAGCCGATTGCCCAACACCACGATGCGACTGTGATTAAACTCACCGATCGGTTTGAGTGGCTTGTTGGCTTGAGGTTCGTAAAGGGCATAGATCGACCCCGTGCTGCCAATATGATCCGGCTCGTACTTGTGTTTAACATCGTCCAGCATCTGGTATTCAAGTCCTAGCAGTGCTCCCCCGTAGCTGCGGACACGGTACTTCACACCACTGTTGCCTCCTTCGGCAATCTTCCACTCAAAATCAAGAATGAAATTCGTGTATTCCCGCTCACTATAAATACTTTGGCTGCGTCCCTTCAAATGCAGTGCGCCGTCGACCACTTCCCAACCGTCGTTGATTGCTTCTCCCTTAGCCGTTACCCAGCCAGCAAGGGACTGGCCATCGAATAAAGAAACCTTGGCCGGTGCAGGTGCCGGAGCACGCCGGCGCAGTCGCTGGGCAGATGCGTTGTCCGTCAGGCCGCTGACCAAGATCAACAAGAGGGTCCAGAGAGTGCAGTAACGCATGGAGATATCCTTCATGAAAAACGTCGATTCGCGATCAGGAAAACGTATTGTGGTCCATTGTCGGCGAGGAAACAAGCAGCCGTTGTCAGGCGTACTAGCCAATTCGATCGACGTGGGCCCAGAGTCCCAATGCCGGATTGCGAATGAAAAAGAATCGCTCACCGTCGGCAGTTGTGTTCCAGCCGTCCACCAGTTGCGTTGGATCATAGCGGGTTAGCATCTGGGACAGTTCAGCATACTGGTAACCTACGGATTCGATTTCCTGCTGTGACAGGTGCCCGGGACAGTAGGTGACCCGGAAGCGATTTTCCGACGAACCGTGAATCAAGTGAGCCGCCGCGGAGAGATTGTCCTGCAGGTCCTCGTTCTCCTGCATGAATTGCATGATCTCGGGTGTCGTGCGATATCCATACTTGCGAATTAACTGGTCAATCTGCGGGTCTTCTCCAAACGTTTCGACTGCAGGAGCCAGGACGATCAGTTCCCCCTCGTCGGCGATGGCCATGCGAGTCCGGTAGATGGCCTTGTTGCCCAACCAGGTACTGTGAAATTCGTCGGGGTCCAGGTAAACCACCACGCGCTCAAGCTCCTCGTCCAACTGGGTGAAGTTGACCTGGACCGAGAGTTCACAAGCACGCTCAAAACATTCGTGGTCATCGCCAATGAAAATCCCACGTGTGACCAGTTGTCCATCGTCATCCGTCCCCACGACCGTCAGGACGTACAGCAGGGGCAACTGCTGGCAAAAATGGTCCTGGGCGTAGTTGAGGATTTTCCGTAGGGGCGTGTTGGCTCGTCCCATCATGCGTTCCATGCCGTAGGCTGCCCCGATGAAATGGCTTTCGTTGATCCCGCGCACGCCACCAGTACCGACAAAGATATTCTTGTTGTAATTGGCCATGCCGACGACCTCGTGCGGAACCACCTGGCCGATGGACAGGATAAGGTCATGGTTTCCCTCCCAGAGCAGCCGGTTCAACTGGGCGGGCCATGGTTTTTTCCAGATTCCATCGGTGAACTCGCTGACCTGCTCGGCCGGGACTTCTCCGATGGTGACCACATCATCTCGCCAGCGATGTTCCCGAATCAAGGATGTTGGTAAACCGGGGAACATGCGCTCCAGTTGCTCGGGGGTCATGGGGGCGTGGGTGCCCAGCGCGGGCATCACGTCGACCAATTGGTCACCGTAGTAACGCTGGGCAAAGCAGGTCAGCGGACCTGCCTGGCTGTGGAAACGCGTGAAATCCGGGGGGACAGCCAGCACACGCTGGCGGGGTCCCAGTTGCTGGAGTACCTGTTCCAGGTAACCATCCAGCTCGTCTTGTGAGAGGTCGTGCGTCGGTGAGCCTGCGGCCAGGTAGAGGGGCATGTAGAGAGTTCCATCAGTTCAGGAGATATCGGATTGCTGGGAACCAGTTTAGGGTCAAATGGGTTTTCCACCAAGCACATCGTGTACCGACTTCCGTTGATTCAGGACCGGGGTACCTTGGGTAATTGTCCAAACTGTCTTATCATGTGGGGACTGTTACCCGGGTTGATCCCGGGAGTCATCACCTCCTGGGAAATGTTCGCGGCGCTTACCTGGCATGCTCAACACCGTTTATGGTCCGGATCGATTCGGACTTTCTTTTGAGTTGTTTCCCCCCAAGACCGAGTCGGGTGCTCGCGCTTTGTTTCAGCACGTGGAGCAGTTGACCCGGTTTCGGCCCAGTTACATCACCTGTACCTATGGGGCCGGTGGATCGACCCGTGACAAGACACTGGACGTGGTGGATCGAGTCAAGCAGCAGTTCCAGGTACCCGTGGCGTCCCACCTGACCTGCGTGGGAGCTACGCGAGAAGACTTACGCGGTTACCTGATCGAGGCCCAGCGGCGTGGCGTGGATGCCATCGTGGCCTTGCGCGGAGACCCTCCCGAGGGCCAGGAGCATTTTGAACCGGTACCGGGTGGCCTGCGTTATGCAAATGAACTGGTGGAACTGATCCGGGGTGAGTTCCCGCAATTTAGTATTGCCGTGGCCGGTTACCCGGAAACGCACCAGGAGGCGCTCAGTCCGGAGGCGGACCTGGATAACCTGAAACGCAAGGTCGAGGCTGGGGCAGACGTGGTGATCACGCAACTGTTTTACCAGCAAGATGATTTCTTTCGCTTTCGTGATCGATACCACCAGGCCGGTATCGAGGCACCGCTGGTTCCCGGCATACTGCCGGTAACGAACCTGGCCCAGATCAAGCGTATCACGGCCCTTTGTGGTGCCCGCTTGCCGGATCCCTTTGTGCAGCGCCTGTCCGAACAAGAGGATCCCGAGTGGCAGTTCCAGGTTGGTGTTGATTTTGCCTCAGAGCAGGTCCAGGCCTTGCTGGACGGTGGGGTCCCCGGGGTGCACTTCTATGTGCTCAACAAGTCCCAGGCCACGTCGCAGGTTTTGCAACGCGTGGAACTTCCACCTGCCAGCGATGTTTAAGTGAAGGCGCTGTCGCTGGTCGCCTGTAGCAGGGAGGGTTCGACGCCATTAAGGAAGCCGGCCAGGCTGTTGCGGCGGTAGGGTTGCTGCAGCTTGCGGACGGCCTTGGATTCAATCTGGCGAACCCGTTCACGGGTGACGGAAAAAATCTTGCCGACTTCTTCCAGCGTATAGGTGTATCCGTCGGCGAGCCCAAAACGCAGTCGCAGGATTTCTCGCTCCCGGTAATTGAGGCCTTGCATGGCCTCGTCGAGTCGATTCTTGAGGGCTTTCTGGTGCGTCTCGTAAAGGGGATCGTCATCCCGGTGATCCTGTAGGAATTCTCCGAAGAAGCTGTCGTCGTAATCGCCCACGGACTGATCCAGCGAGAGTGGCTGACGAGACATCTTGAGGATGCAACGGGTGTCATCCAGCGAGAGGTCTGCATGCTCGGCAATTTCTTCCGTCGTTGGTTCTCGTCCCAGTTCCTGAACGAGCAGGCGACTCACGTTACGGACCTTGGTCATCGTTTCGATCATGTGTACCGGCACCCGGATCGTACGACTCTGGTCGGCGATGGCTCGCGTGATCGCCTGTCGGATCCACCAGGTGGCATAGGTGGAGAACTTGTAACCCCGTTCGTGCTCGAACTTGTCAACGGCTCGCATCAGTCCCGTGTTGCCTTCCTGGATCAGGTCCAGGAAGCTGAGGCCACGGTTTCGATACTTCTTGGCAATCGAGATCACGAGGCGTAGATTTCCGGCTGATAGACGTTGCTTGGCAACGTCATAGTGATGTTGGAGAAACTTGGTCTTTCGGACGCGACGGTCCAGGGTGGCAGGGCTCTCGAACGTCATACGCATCAGGTTTCGCAGTTCTTCGCGTAGTTCTGCCTGGTTCACAGGCAGTCCGGAATCGTTGGCATCTCCTTCCGCTAGCTGGGATTTGAGCGATTGCATACGCTCGTTGATCTCGCAGAGATTTTCAAAGAGAGGTTGGATTCGATTGGTGCGTAAATTCATTTCCTCGATGAGTCGTACCGACTTGTTGCGACGTATCACCAGTGTTTTCCAGGCCTGTCGTCGTCGGGCCTTGGAGTGTCGCTTATTGATCGCCACGTGGTAATCACCTGAATTCTGTGAGAGCAGGTATTGCAGGGTCTTGAGGTTCGGCGTCAGCCTTTGCAGGATCCTCTTCTTTTCCTTGGTATTGGTGACCGAGACCTCGATCGTACGATCCAGCCGCAGCTTACGATTCTGTACCTGGTCCAGGGCGCTTATCGCTCCCTGTAAAACAAAGTCGGTCGCCAGCATGTGTTCACGAAAGAGTCGTCGCGTGTGTTTAATCGCCTTGGCTGCGGCGATTTCTTCTTCGCGAGTAAGCATTGGAATCCGGCCCATTTGCGTGAGGTACATGCGAATGGGATCGTCCGTGTTGCTGGATGCCCTGGCAGGACGTGATGGGGCGGCTGCTGTTGACTTGGTTTTCGGTCGTGCCACGGTGCAACTCCTCGGACGGAATGGTAGGGGTGGGGATGTTCGGGGCGCGTTTCAATGCGCAAGGTCTCTCTATTGCATTCCGGATGCCGAAGCGGTGGCGAAAGTTCACCTTTCCATCTAAGTCCCATGTTTACAGGGGTTTGCGTATTTCCGTGCGGCAGGCATGTTTTTGCCAGGTGTTGCTAATTCACCACCTGTGTTGATTTTTTGCCACGTGGGACCTGCTTTGGACTGCAGGAAAGTCTTCCGCTAGACAGTCGGGGCAAGGCCCTCTAGGGTAAAAGAATGGCTTTTAGGCCTTTGAATCCCGGTGCCCCTGATGTGGATGAAGCGGATGACCTTACCCAGATACCTGAGCCAGCCAGGTGGCAATTCGAGCGAACTGGAGGAACTGCTGGCCGGTTTACCGACCATTGCGGCCTTCGCCCGGCTTTGTGGTAACGTGTTGGCCCAATCGCTGGATTCGGATCGCCCGCCGGTGGACTTGAGTTCCGAGGCGCAGGCGATCCTGTGTGCCGCCAGGCAGTGCGGTATCCTGGAAATCAAGGGAACCCAACAGGAATTTGAATCGGCCCGACGTCTGCTGGCTGTCTACGTGGAAACAGGTCCTGGTTGTTACCAGGTTTTTCGTAACCCACGTGATCCGCAGGTCACGCTGAGATTCCTGGATGGATTCCGAGAGTTGTGTATTGCCGGGTTCGTCATGCACCAGATGGGCGCCGAGTTTTCACTGACGCGACTTGGTTTCGAACATGCGGCTACCCTGGACGAATCCTCGCTGCAGGTTTACCTGGACATGGGCTACCTGCTGGATTGACGGACGCCAGCATGGTTGCCTGTTTTCCAACTAGCCTTCCTGGAACACTTCCTACAGCACTTCCAGGATAGCATCGCAAAGTCGTTCGATATTGTTTTCCGTGATCCCCGCAACGTTGATGCGTCCACTGCCGACGATGTAGATCGAGTAGTCGCTGCGCAGGCGATCGACCTGCAGCTTGCTTAACCCGGAAAACGAAAACATGCCGCGTTGCCGGGTAATGGCCGAGAAATCGTGAGCATCGTTTTTCTCCTGCATCACCTGGACGAATCGCTGACGCATGTCGCTGATTCGCTGACGCATATCGGTCAGTTCCTGTTCCCACTGGGTTCGTAACTGTGCATCCTCGAGAATCGTGGTGACGACTGCGGCCCCGTGCTTCGGCGGATTACTGTAATTGGCCCGCACGGTTGATTTCGCATGACTTAGCGCTGCGGCCGCAGCATCTGCGGAAGAGGCGACCATCGTCAGGGATCCCACACGCTCGCTGTAGAGCCCGAAGTTCTTGGAGAAGGAATTGCAGATCAGCAGGTCACACCCGGAGTTGGCCAGCGGCGCCAGGCAGGCAGCGTCTTCCTGCAGCCCACCACCGAATCCCTGGTAAGCAAAATCCAGCAGTACGACGAGTTGCTGTTGCTGGGCAATCTCGGCAATACGTTGCCATTGCTCCAGCGAGGGATCGACGCCACTGGGATTATGACAGCAGGCATGAAGACAGATAATGTCGCCAGCTGGGATTTCAGCGAGCTTGGCTTCCATGGCTGCAAAGTCCAGGCCGCGACGATCATCGTCCAGGTAGGGATACCAGTCCACTTCCAGGCCAGCCGCCTGGAAAATGTTAACGTGGTTAGCCCAGGTCGGGGTGCTGCACCAGATGCGTTGCAGTCCGGCACGTTTATGGAGAAATTCTGAAGCTACCCGCAGCGCACCTGTGCCTCCCGGAGCCTGTACCGTGGCTACCCGATCCAGGTCAATCGAATCTCCGAAGAGCAGTTGCTTGACCTGTTGCGTGTAGAGGGGGCTGCCATCGATAGCCAGGTAGGATTTTTGGGTTTCCTCGGCCAGCAGCTTTTGTTCAGCCGCTTTCACGCATTCCAGGATAGGAGTTACACCGTCGGAGTTCTTATAGACACCGACGCTGAGGTTAATCTTGTCGGGGTTCTGGTCGTTACGAAATGCTTCCGCCAGGCCGAGGATTGCGTCAGGGGGTGCCATTTCCAGCGTTTCGAACATGTTCTCTCCTAGCGATTGCGGTTGCTTTCTGAAATCAGTTTTCGGAACTTGATTGTCGGTGAATTGACAATCATAGCAACTTCAGCGATACCTTCCAGCCGGTAGCCCGTTCTTGTTGGTTTGCAGGAGTTAATCGATGAGCGAGTTGAGTGACTATTTGCCCCAACGTATTAACGAGGGGCCCTTTGTTACCAGCTACAGCCTACCGGTCCTGCAGGACAAGTTAGGGCAGCAGCCGTGGCGGCTGCCGATTTGCTCGCTATCGACACCGACCCGTGCCCTGGCTGAATTAGGCCCCTTGGTCCTGCCGCCCCTCTATCGTGAAGCCCTCGATCCGGCGCTCCAGGAAGCATTGTTAGAACGCATCAAGGCCTGCTTTCCCTGCTTTGAGGGGACCCGTCAACGGACCCAGGTGCCTGACCAGCTGGAGATCGTGGAACTGCCGGCGGGGCCTGCCGAGGCGGTGCAGGAAGGCCAGGTTATAGCGTTCAGCGTGGATACAGCCGTGGAAGAACACGGTCCGCACTTGCCGCTGGCCACCGATACGATTCAAAGCTATGGAGTGTTGGATCGACTGGCCCGGGAAATGCCCGATCTGCAACTGGTGAGACCAGTGGACTATGGACACCTGACCTGGGGCTTGCCATTTGGTATGAGTGTCGATATTACTCCCAGCTTGTTGACACGGTACGTGACGGGCTTTGCCAATGCGATCCAGCAATGGCTGCAACCGCGGGCGTTATACGTGGTCGACGTGCATGGGTCGATCGTACACCGAGAGGCAATCCAGGAAGGTTTGCGTCAGAGCGAGTGCCAGGATTACTGTTTTCGCTGGTTGCACGAGCCGCTGGTTGAGTTCGCGGGAGACCGGGGTGACCAGCATGCTGGCGGGGTGGAAACGGTCCTGGTGAATCATTTTAATCCTGCCCTGGTCGATTCCCAATGGTGGCCCGCGCGGATCGATGAACTGGTGGTCGGGCAGATCGACTTGGCGACGGCCCTGGAGCTTTCCGGAGACGTGGCGGATTTCATTGCCTACGTGGAGGCTGCGGAGCAGCGTGAGCAAGCCTGCAATGGAATCGTGGGGGTGATCGAGAATGCCCGACAACTGGATGCCGCGCTGTTGCTGCAGCGGATGTTGGACGTTGCCCGTGAGGATCTGCAATCACTTGGTGCCACCCCGGGCTGAGTTACCGGGGGCCACTTGCAGGGATTGCAGGGATTCCGGCGGCATCATTTTTCCGGAGTCTGTGCGCTTTTGCGGGTTGGCATTAAACGCCTGTTTGATAACATGGTTTTAAACACGTGTTTGAATTAAAAACCAGTCTTTTTCAACGTTCTTGCCTGTTTTAGCCAGGAACTTGTGCCAGGAGGTAAGCCATGTCGACGGATGTCACGCGGGAACGGCTCCTGATGGCGGCGGGTCCGGTTTTTGCTGAGAAAGGATTCGAGGCCTCCACGGTGCGCGAGATTTGTGCGGCTGCCGATGTGAACGTGGCTAGCGTGAACTACTACTTTGGAGACAAATCACAATTGTACGTGGAGACGGTGCGACGAGCCCATCAACTGCGGGCGAAGGAGCGGCCGTTGCCCGTACGATCATGCGAGTCAACCGTCGAGTTGCGTTTGCATGATTTCATTTTTACGATTTTGCAGCGCATGCTGGGTTCCGAGCAGGATCCCTGGCCGGGGCGCCTGATGTTACGGGAAGTCCTGCAGCCGACCCAGGCCTGTCGGGAGATGGCCGAGGATTACTTTCGACCTCATTTCGAATACCTGTTGGGGTTGCTCGGAGAATTATTGCCACCTGGGATACCTGCTTACCGCCAGCGACAAATTGGACTGGGCGTGATTGGCCAGTGCCTTCATTACCGGGTTGCCAGCGAGGTCATCCAGATGATGACTCCGGAGGAGGAGTTGGAAAATTACTATGGGGTGGATCAACTTGCATTTCATATTACGTCCACGGTACTGGCTTCGCTAACGTCCAGTCCGACCTGGGAGTGTGATGAGAAGTTGACCGAGGTGCTGCGGTCTGCCCAGTACGTTCAGCAGGAAGATACAATCTAATGCACGGGGAAAGAGGATTCGATGGTTGAGAAGGAAACATTAACACCGTTACGTTACCTGATGCCCCTGGGTGTCCTGGGCGTTGGCCTGGCGGCTTATTGGCTGATGGGATCCGCAGAGACGGGGCCTGAAAAAGTGATTCCCAAGAAGGAGCTTCGCCAGGTATTTGTCCAGGCGGCCCAGATGTACGATGAGCCCTTGATCGTCGAGGTGGATGGGGCAGTGGTCCCGTTTCGTGAGATTCAACTGGCCACCCAGGTGGCTGGACGGGTGGCCGAGAAATCTGAACGTTGCCGCGCGGGAAACTTCGTGAGCGACCAGGAGCCCCTGTTTCGTATTGATTCGAAGGATTTTGATTTCGAGGTTGCTCGCTGGGAAAAACAAGCAGAACAATCGGTAATCGAGTTGGAAGAGGTGGCTTTGGAAATCCAGAGTAATCGCGACCTGCTCAAGATTGCTGAACAGGATCGCGAGTTGTTACTGAAGGAGTTAAGTCGACTCAAGCGGTTGAAAGACGGTCAGATTATTACCGAGTCAGATGTCGATAAATCTCAGCGAGCCGTCCTCACGTCGCAGAACACGTTCGTGCAACTCAGCAAGCAACTGGCGACCTATATCAAACGCCAGGGGCGACTGGAGAGTGCCCTCGAGTTAGCCCGTATTGAACTGGACCAGGCCAAGTTGAATCTCCAGCGTACCGAGGTGCTGACGCCCATCAGTGGCGTGATCACGCGGGAACTGGTGGAAGAAGATTCCTTCGTGCAAAAGGGAGCGGCGCTGGTGGTGATCGAGGATACATCACGTGCGGAAGTCCGCTGTAACCTGCGCATGGAAGAACTGTATTGGATTTGGTCACACGTGAAACAGGTGAAACCGGCGGAGTTATCAGCAGCCGTACAACCCCAGTTGGGTGCTGGGGGTACCGGTAATCCGCAGCAGTACCAGTTACCCCAGGTCGATGTTGATGTGATTTATCGGATTGCCGGCCAGCCCCATGTGGAATACACCTGGCAGGGTCGCCTGGAACGTTACGATGGTTACGGAATCGATCCGGATACCCGGATGATCCCGGTCCGGGTCGTGGTGGAAAAGCCGCGACGCGAGGGCATTTCCGGACCTCCTCGCCTGTTGCGAGGAATGTACGTGACCGTCCGTTTCAAGGTTCGGCCTCGTGCCCGGTTGGTTCATGTTCCAGAGGGTGCGATCCAGGCGGGCAACCAGCTCTGGACCCTGGAGAGCGATCCTGGCAGCAAGGGCCAGGCACGCTTGAAGCGGATCGATGAGGTGTCGGTGATCCAGCAGGTGAACCGTGATAACAATACTGGGCAGGAACGTTGGGTCATCGATGCATCTACGATTGACCTGCAGCCGGGAGCCCTGGTCGTTGCCGGGCCGTTGCTCGGAGCCCAGCAGGGTGACCTGGTGCGATACCGTGAGCAGGACCTGGTGCCGCCAGGCATTTCCCGGGACAAGGCGCCAAGGGAGGATTCGCAGCCGGAATGAAAGCGATGATTCGTTGGGCTGCACAAAGCTCACCCGCAATGAATACGATCATGGTCGCAGTCATGTTACTGGGACTCTACAGTTTCTCGACCATGCGCCGCGAGTTGTTTCCGGAGTTCGAGTTGGAAATTGTTCTTGTGACAGTTCCCTATCCGGGTGCCAGCCCGGACGAGGTAGAAGAGGGGATCTGCCAGAAGATTGAGCAGGCTGTTCGGACAATTGCTGGCATCAAGAAATCGACCTCGGTAGCCAAGGAGAACTTTGGCTATGTCATCCTGGAACTGGAGTCGAATATCGAGGATGCGCAGCGCGTGTTGAACGAGGTACGGTCGGAGGTAGATCGCATTCCCAGTTTCCCGGAGCTGGCAGAAAACCGAGAGATCAAGCAGATCACGCTACGTCAGCCCGCCCTGCGGGTTGGAGTGCTGGGGCCGGAATCCGAGGGACTGGAAGCGGAGCGTCAACTGCGGGAAGTCGCAGAACAGGTTCGTAATGAATTGCTGGTACTGAAACCATTGCCTCCAACGGGTGCCGGCGCGATTTTCCGTCGCATGAGTTATGATGCCGAGGCATCGGTTGTTTCGCAGGCGAATATTATCGGTGAACGACCTTACCAGATTGACGTTGAGATTCCCGAGGAAACGCTCCGGCAGTATGGCCTGTCCCTGAAACAGGTTTCCCAGATCCTGCGACAGGAGAATGTTGATATTCCTGGTGGAACACTCAAGTCCGATGTCCGGGAGGTTTTGCTGCGAGGTAAAAATAAGCGCAACCAGGGGGCCGAGATCGCCAAGATTCCCCTGGTTACCCGTTCCGATGGTGTGGTTTTGACGGTCGGTGATCTCGGCGCGGTCAAGGATGGATTCAGCGAAGTCGTTTCGATTGACATCGTGCAGGGTAAGCCAGCCCAGGTGATCTCGGTCGATCGTACCTCGAATGAAGATGTGCTGGCCATTTGTGACCGTGTCCAGCGTTATGCGCAGGAGAAGCAAGCGGGGCAGGGGTATGAACCGTTGCCACCCGGTTACCAGTTGGTGACCTGGTTTGATCAATCGGTCAATGTTCGGGATCGGATGCTGTTACTCCGCAAAAACGGGGTCCAGGGATTGTTGTTGGTCTTCCTGGTGCTGGCGATTTTTCTTGAATTGAAACTGGCATTCTGGGTGGCGCTTGGTATCCCGATCTCGGTGCTGGGTGCCGGAGCCGTGCTGTTGCAGATGGGGCAAACACTGAACATGCTTTCAATGTTTGCGTTTCTGCTGGCCCTCGGAATCGTGGTCGATGATGCGATCGTGATCGGGGAAAATATTTATCGCCATCGGAAGATGAATAAATCGTTTAGCGATGCAGCGATATCGGGAACTTACGAGGTCTGGCCAGCGGTCGTGGCCTCGATTACGACCACGGTAATTGCCTTTGCTCCACTCTTTTTTGTCAGTGGTGTGATGGGTAAGTTCTTTGCCGTGTTGCCAGCCGCTGTTATCACCATGCTGATTCTTTCGCTGTTGGAAAGCCTGTTTATTCTGCCCTGTCATTTATCCCATGAAGACTCGGGGCTCTTTCGAATTTTCTCCGTCCTGTTGTATCCCCTGCGGCCTATCGCGGAATTATTCGGTTTCCTGAATCGAAAAGTCGAGGGACTGTTGCAGTACGTTATTTCCAGGATCTATGTGCCATCGCTGCGTTACCTGCTAAATCGCCCCCTGACGTTGTTGAGTATCGGCCTGGCGTTCATGCTGCTGACACTGGGCCTGATTCGTTCCGGGGTGGCACCGTTCGTACTGTTTCCAAAGGTGGATACCTACTTGATTACGGCGAAGGTCGTTTACCCGGACGGGACCCCGGCACAGGTTACGGCAGCGGCCACGGAGCGGATGGAAGCAGCGCTCTACCGCGCCAGTGAAAGACTGGCTCCGGGAGAGAAGATCATTGACCTGACCCATCGCGCCGTGGGGCATACCACGACGGCTGATCCGGGGGGGGCTGATGATCGTACGAATGGATCCCACGTGGGTGTGATCGAGGCCGAACTGGTGGACACGTCCTTGCGCAATGTGACGAGCGAGGCGTTGATCGCGGCCTGGCGAGAGGAAACGGGTGAATTTCCAGGAGCTGAATCGCTTGGATTCGGCGGTTCGGGTGGCCCTGGGGGACCGGCAGCACAGGCGATCGAGTTCAAGCTCCTGGCTCCCCGCGAGTACATGAGCGAACTGGAGGCGGCCAGCGAAGAATACCAGGATCGGTTGCGGGAGGAAGCGGGAGTCTTTGATGTCGGTGATGACCTGAATTATGGCAAGCTCGAGTACCGTTTTTCCGTGAAAGATCGAGCCAAGGCGATGGGGATCACGACCCGACAACTGGCAGAAACGATCCGAGCTGCTTACTACGGGGAAGAGGCCATGCGTCTGCAACGTGGCCGACACGAGGTGAAGTTGATGGTGCGTTATCCGCGTGAACAACGCAAGTCATTGTCGGACCTGAGGCAAGTTCGGGTACGGTCCGAAGACCGCGTGGAACGTCCGGTTACGGAACTGGCCGAGGTTGATGAGTCTCGCCAGTATTCAGAGGTGAACCGGGTTAACCAGTTGCGAGCGATTACGATTTCCGCAGATGTCAACGATGACGAGGGAAATGCAGCAGAGATCGTCGGGCGGTTCCAGGCCAACGTGGTGCCCGGGTTGATGGAAAAATATCCTCACCTGACGATTCGCTGGGAGGGACAGCAGGAACAAACGATGGACTCCGTGCGCAGCCTGTTCATCGGGTTTGTCGTGGCCTTGCTGGCGATTTTCGTGGTGCTGACGATCGAGTTTAAATCGTATTTCCAGCCCTTTATCATCCTCCTGATCATTCCCTTTGGATTGATTGGATCTGTCTGGGGACACGCCATCCTGGGACTGTCGCTGACCCTTTTCAGCCTTTGCGGTATCGTGGCCCTGACCGGTGTCGTGATCAATGACTCGATCGTGCTGATCGACTTTATTAATCGGCAATCCAAGGAAGGAATGCCACTCAAGGAAGCGATCCTGGAAGCGGTGCAGCATCGTTTCCGTCCTGTCCTGCTGACCTCACTGACCACGATTGCAGGATTGCTGCCGTTGCTGCTGGAGACATCGTTCCAGGCACAATTATTGAAACCGATGGCAACCAGTATTACGTTTGGGCTGATGAGTGGAACGGTCCTGATTCTCTACCTGGTACCCGGATTTTATATCATTTACGGGAACTGCCAGGCATGGTTACAGGAAGAGGCACAGGAAGCACTGGAAACGTTGGGTTTGCGATTGCTTAGTGTTGTTGTCGACGGTGTTGCTGTCATGATGCTGTCGGCTATCGTAGTTATCGCGGGTGGATTTCTTGGTGGACTGTTCGCGTTCTCTCTCGTGCCGGAGGAACTTGCAACCGGTGAGACGATAGCCCTCATGACTTTCGCTGGGATGCTTGGTGGCTCTATGGTTGCCGTTGTTTTGGGATCTTTGCCAATGGCCATAGTTCTCATGATCGTGGAAGGGTTGACTGGCAAGAGTCCGGGGAAATGGTTGCTTGGTTTAAGTGTAGCCAATGCAGATGGAAGTACAGCCAAGATGGGAACATTTATGAGAAGATCAGTAATGAAATATTCCCCGGTATGGCTTATGACACTAGCGATCTATTCCGGAAATAATCGTCTGGAGACGATCGGCACATTGGCTGCCGTGGTTCTGTGTGTCGGCTTCTTCGCCATTTTGGGATCTGGCCGTCAGGCCCTTCTCGATATGATTGCACGTACTGCCGTAGTGAGACGTAGTGGCGGTCTTCTAAGCAGCGAAGGAAAAGCTGTTGTTGATGCCGGCATGGGTTTACTGGCCAGCGAAGAACAGAACTAGTGTTTCGAGTTCACCTGCGTACCCAGATGCAGAGCTTGTTTACTTTTTCTATCACGGTGGACTTTACCGTTATAGACAATCCGGGATGTATTTAGTTTCCCGCTGCATCAGGAACCCGTGAAGGCAGGTAAGAGATCCAGGACAGCCGCCGAGGGCCTTGCGATCACATGCGCGGCTATCAGGTTGCCCAGTGCGGCGACGCTTTGTTGCCCCGTGTCAATCGCTGCCTTGACCGCAGCCACGTCACCCTGGATGATCACGGTCACGTAACCTCCCCCGAGTTTCTCCTTGCCAACGACTTCCACGTTGGCAGTTTTGCAGGCCTGGTCGATTGCTTCAAAAACGGCGGTGAAGCCCTGGGTCTCGATAAACCCCAGGGCGTGTGCATGATGTTCAGCCACGGGCTCTTCCTTGTTGCTTGACGAATGATCGGGGTGAGTTGTGCGAGGGAAATGGACCACGTCCTGCTGGATCAATGGGTTGAATTCAGCAGGGCTGTCGATGGCCTGCCAGGATTCCTGGTCGATACGGCGGATCAGGTTGATGACGGGTTCGCCACCCATCTGCTGAGCGATGTCATGGCCGGCCTGTAAGGCGGTATCCACGGCGTCACTTGAACCCGTGATCTTGATGCAAATGCCGAGGAAATCGTTGACTTCCGCCTGCATGATCTCTACGGAAGCGGCCTTGCTCATCACATCCAGGGCGACCAGGGCCGGTGTGAACCCGGTGGTTTCCAGTAGTCCCAGGGAGTCGTTGGTTGCGATCATGAGCGATTAGCGTATTAGCCGGGAACCATTGGTAGCCTGGCGGTCTAGACCGATTCCAGGATTCCTGCGCCGAAGGTGAAGCCGCCTCCAAAGGCGCAGAGTCCCAGTTGTTGGCCGGGTTCAAAATGCGGGAGCAATTCGTTCAGGCAGAGCGGGATGCTGCTGGACGAGGTGTTGCCGTGATGGCGAATGTTGCTGAAGACCTGGGGTTCCACGCGACTCTGGATGGCGTCAATGATGCGCTGGTTTGCCTGGTGAGGTACGATCAGGTTCAGGTCGTCGACGTTCATTTCCTGTCGTTGGCAGACACGAGTCAAGCTGCTGATCATGGAACGCACCGCCTCGGTAAAGACCCGGCGGCCCTTCATCTGGATGAATCCGTCGTGCCGGAAGGGGACCGAAAGGGTACTGCCGTCCTCGCCCTTGGCCGAGAGGTCGGGGCGATGAAGTCGTGCTTTGGCCTGGTGGAAATGGCTTTCCCCGTAGAGGACGGTGGCCGTGGTGGCGTCGCCAAAAAGGATGGCTGTATCAAAGTCGTCCGGGTTGAGTAACGGTGAAAGGACCTCGGCCGTGACGACCAGTACGCGACCTCGCGGCGTGCTTTGCAGGAAGTCGTAGCCAGCCTGCAAGGCGTAAAGGTACCCGGAACAGGCCGCGTTGATGTCGTAGGCCTGCAGCATGGTATCGGTTTTCCCACGGGTCAGGCCGTTGAGGACACGGCAGGCCATCGAGGGTGTCACGGACTGGGGACTGGTGGTGCTGCAGATGACCAGGTCCAGGTCATCGATGATCAACTGTTCCTGTTCCAGGACCTGCCAGCAGGATTTTACGGCCATGCTGACGGCGTCTTCTCCCTCGGCAGCCCAGTGTCGGTGTTCGATCCCGGTAAGTCGGATGATGTCGTCTGTTTTCATGTCGGCACCGACCAGGTTCAGGTCGGCATTGGAAATCACGCGGCTGCCACTGACCGTGGCGATGGAAGAAATTCCCACATCAAAGGCACGGTGATCGAGGGTGCGACTGGGAACCTGCAGGGTGGTTTCTGATTCTCGCTGCTTGATCACCGGTGTTCCGGATTGTTCCTGTGTGATGGGCTTGATGCGTGTTTCCGCAATCTCGGTCTGGATTTTCAGCAGGGGTTGTCCGACCGGTACCGTCGTGCCTTCCTGGGCAAAAATCTCGGTCACGGTACCGTCCACGGGAGATGTGAGTTCGAAGACACTCTTGGTGGCCTCCAGGGAAGCAATGATGTCTCCACGCTGGACGGCCTGGCCTGCTTGGATGTTGATCTCCACGACGATGACCTGTTCATCCGAAGGGCCGGATCCAATGGCATCGACGAAATGGAATCCCTGTTCCTGTTCCTTGGGGGGGATCCAGGAAAGGTCAAGATTGAGTAGTTCGGCGGCGGTTGTCAGCACGGACTTGAACGAGGGCATGACCTCGATTTGGTTGGCGAAATTACAGGGTACATAGGTGTCCGGACGCGTGACCCGTCGCATCGATACGGGTAACCGAGCGCGCTCGCCGACCGTGGCCAAGATCTCGGCCCCCAGTCCGCAGGTGCGATTGTCCTCGTGAACGACAATGAGCCGAGCTGTTTGTTCGGCAGAAGCCAGGACCGTCTTCTCGTCCCAGGGATAAAGTGAACGCAGGTCAATGACGTCGGCTTCGATGCCCGCCTTTTCCAGTGCCTCGGCTGCCTCGACACAGATGCGGACCGTGTTGCCCCAGCAGACGAAGGTGACATCGCGGCCCGCTCGTACCTTGCGGGCAGTTCCAATCGGAACGAACTGGTTTGCCACGTCGGTCGAGGTCGTATTCTGGCTATCGTTAAGGCACGTCTTGGGATAGAGGAACATGGTGGGACGCTCTGACATAAAAGCGGCATTGAGTAGCCCCACGGCGTCTTCTGCCGTGGATGGCATGAAGACATCGACTCCCGGGTTGTGAGCCAGGATCGATTCAAAGGTCTGGGCATGGTACGGACCCAGTCCAGGTCGGTAACCGCCACAGGCGATCATGGTGATGACCGGTACTTTCCATTGGCCATCAGTGCGCCAATGAATGGTGGAAAGTTCCGATGCGATTTGGTTAAAGGCCAGTGGCATGAAGTCGGCAAATTGCAGGAAAGCCACCGGACGCTCACCCGCCAGGGCCCGGCCGATGGATGTGCCGATGATCGTGGATTCCGATAACGGTGCATTGCGAACCCGGGAAGGAAATTCCGTGCTTAAACCTTTCGTGACGCCAAAGACATCGCCCTTGGGATCCTCGATGTCCTCACCGAAAAGAGTTACCCGTTGATCCGTATGCAGGTGGTGATGCAGGACGTTTCGCAACGCTTCACGCATGGTGATTTGTGGACCACCTTCGGCGCCGGTTTGTTGCCGCGAGGGGTGGGTCAGTTCGACGTTCAGTGTTTGCTTGGCGGTCTTGGTTGCCAGCGGTTCCGGGCCGTCCACGGCCTCGTTCTGGGCAGCCTCGATCTGGTCCCTGATTTGAGCATCCATCACCTGCAGGTCCGCCTCGTCAAAATCCATGGCCAACAGGCGCTGCTGGAGGATCGTGATGGGATCCGAGTTGGCACGAGCGTCGGCAAGGTCCTGCTCGTCCCGGTAAATGCGTTGGTCGTCCGCGTTCGTGTGACTGGCCAACCGCTCCAGTTCCAGGACAATGATCCGGGGTTTGCGGTCCTGCCGCATCCCGGCCACGGTCTCGCGGAAAACCTCGTGTGCCTCGATCACATCACGTCCATCCGCGTAATGGATAGGGATGCCACAGAATTCCGTGGCCCTGCCTTCAGGAAGCGAGTAAAAAGTCTTTTGAGTTGTCTGGGTTGAAATCGCCCACTTGTTATCCTGGATCACAAAAAGAACGGGTAGCTTGGAGCGTGCAGCCTCCGCGCAGGCTTCCAGGAATTCTCCCTGCTGCGTGGTCCCGTCCCCGATTCCGTTGTAGACGATCGGATTCCTCGGTTGGTCCTTGACCGCTGCCGCCACGCCTACGGATTGCAGCGCGTTGTTGCCGGTGGGGGTCACCATACTGAGGATCTTTAACGACGGATCACTCATGAAAGGACTCATCCGCCGACCACGACCGGGAGCATGATCCTTGCAAAGCAGGTTGTCAAAAAACGTGCGAACCGGCAAACCTCGGGCAATCAATAAAGCCCGATCGCGGTAATGACAATGCAGCCAGTCATCTTCATGAAGGTGGGGAACGAGGGCGGCAGTTGCTTCATGACCTGCACCGGAAAGCTGAAAGAAAGCTTCCCCGCGATGGGTCATTTGCTCCTCCAACTCGTCAATGCGACGAGCGGTTAGCATGACCCGATAGAGTCTCAGCATCTCCGTCTGATCCATTAGTCGCGCCCACCATTGTCGGGTTGAATACCTATTTCCCCCGAATCTTACTGGAGGATAGATTTTACGAATGCGCCAATACTATCCATTTCTGCCGGGCGCTACTATCCATTTCTGCCGGGCGCTGTGAAGATGGGGGGAATGGGGAGCAGTGGTAAGACGGTGTGGTGGGGTGCCGGCAGGAGAGTCTGGCGGAATCAAGATTCCATTTCGACTTCCAGCAATTCATCTCCAATGGCAACCTGGTCTCCCACGTGCAACTGTCGCCGACGACGGGTTTCGATTTCGCCGTTCACACTGACATTTCCCTGCTGGATCAGTTGTTTCGCCTGTCCACCGGTACCAGCAATCTGTGCCAGTTGGAGGAATTGGTCCAGTCGGATCGTCAGCGGTTTGGAGTCCGCGGATTCAGAGGGGTCAGTCATGGGTACAGGTTTACCGGGTCTGGAAGGTTGCGATCAGCGGGTAATGGTCACTGACATCGCGTTCTTGCTGAGAGATCTCGTAGTAAATATCGCGGTGTTCGGTATCGGCTTGTTTGCCTCGTACGACCAGTTTTTTAGCTGAGCGAATGGATTTAAAGACGAGATCACGTTTTTCGGGATGGTCGTTTTGCAGGCCGGAGCTGATCAGGATGCGATCTAATTGCTTGCCGATCATGTGGGTGGCCTGTTGCCCGGGTTGCAAGTGACGATGCAGGTCAGTCAATTGCATCGTGGCTGGTTGCGTGCGCCCGCACAGCAGACCGACTTCACAGGCCACCTCGGGTTGCTGGCAATCCTCGTCGCTGTTGACGTCACCGATGACGACGACATTCTCTCCACGGCGCACGTAGGGGTCGATCCAGTGTCGGATCAATTTCGCCTGGCGCTGACGCAGGCTGGCTCCCCTTTGGCCGGCCCGGAAATGAACATTCACGAGTGCCAGCTTCTCGATATGATCGCCGCTTTGCCATTGAAAATGGGTGACCAGGTGCTTGGAAACATTGTAGTACTGCTGACTTTCAAACATGTCTCGACTTTGTTCATGTCGACTGTACTGGACCAACCCTCCCTGGTAGAGCACTGCCACGTCCTGCTCAGTGTAGGTATCCCAACCTTCAACAAAGGCAATCCGATATTTCAGTTGATACTTTGATTCCAGTTGTTGGGTGAGTTCTCTCAGCACCTGCCGGTTTTCGATTTCCTGCAGGGCAAGGATCGTGGGCTTGAGTTCGGCTATCACTTCCGCAACATGGTCTCGTTTCCAGTGCCATTCTTCCTCGGATGGAGCGGATTGGGCACGTGCCAGGGGAGAACGGTTGTCACCCTGGTTGGCGTCGTAAAACCACTCCAGGTTCCAGGTGGCGATGGTGATCTCCTCGGGCAATTCATCGGCCTGCAGCACGGGACTTAACCACCAGCCGGCCAGGATCCAGAGGGTCAGGATGTATCGTTGCGGGAGCTTCATGGGTCGTCTTTCTGGAGCAGTGATGCCAGCCAGCCTCGGAGAAAAAAGTGACGGTCTGCAAAGATCGTATGACGGTTGCCAATGGGCAGTTTATCAGGGATGATCAATGAGACCAAGCGAGAGGGCCGGACTCTGAATCCCGAACGCTGGGTCGCTGTCCCGTTCGCAGACGACTCCCCGGCTTGTTCACTCGAAAGATACCATGGCTGAGCAGATTCCTTTCAATCGACCCTGGATTACCGGAAAGGAAATGGAGTACCTGACCGATGCCGTGTCATCCGTCAGGATCGGGTCGGATGGACCGTACACGCAGAAATGCGCGCAGCTCCTGCAGGAGCGACTGGGGATCCAACGGATCCTGATGACTCCGTCCTGTACAGCCGCCCTGGAAATGGCGGTCATGCTCTGCGACCTGGGGCCCGGGGATGAAGTGATTGTTCCCTCTTACACGTTTGTTTCGACGGCCCTGGCCGTCGCGCGCTCGGGAGCCCGACCGATATTTGCCGATATCGATCCGCAGACCCTGAACATGGATCCCACGGATGTGGCCTCGCTGATTGGTCCGTCGACCAGGGCGATCCTGCCGGTGCACTATGCGGGCGTGGGATGTGACATGACCACCATCAATGAACTGGCCCAGCAGCACGGATTGAAGGTCATTGAAGATGCAGCACAGGCCGTGAACAGTACCTACCAGGAGCAGGCACTGGGAGGCATCGGACACCTGGGGACCTTCAGCTTTCATGAATCCAAGAACCTTGGTTGCGGAGAAGGGGGCGCCCTGGCCATCAACGATGCCGAGTGGATTGATCGGGCCGAGATCATTCGCGACAAGGGAACCAATCGTCGGCAGTTTTTTGACGGGAAGATCGATAAGTACACCTGGGTTGACTGGGGTTCCTCGTTTCTTCCCAGTGAACTCACCTGTGCATTTCTTTATGCTCAACTGCAGCAAATGGATGAGATCACGCGTCGCAGGAAATCCATTTGTGAGTATTATCAACAGCGATTGGCCCCCCTGGAACAGTCAGGGCACTTGCGTTTGCCGGAGATTCCCGCGGACTGCCAGAGTAATTATCACCTCTTCCACGTGATCACCCGTGATGCGGCTACGCGCGCGGCGCTGATGAAACATCTCAATGACCAGGAGATCCATGCTGTTTTCCATTACGTGCCACTGCACACGTCCCCGATGGGGCAGCAATTATCACCTCAGACGCGGTCACTGCCCGTGACAGAATCATTGAGTGCCCAGTTGCTGCGACTGCCCCTCTTCTACGAGATCACGGATGCTCAACAGGATCGCGTGGTGGGTGAGATCGAGAAGTTCTTTAGCGCGTCGACCGCTTGATGGCCTGGGAGCCTTGTGCGTAGAGCACCATCGTGGGCAGATCCAGTTGCTTCTGAAAGCCGGCTTGCAGGAGATTGTCGCGGAGCTGTGTCAGTTGTTCTGCAGAGATAACCTGTCGATCACTCTCATCCCAGGTAGGTGGTTTCAGGAGCAGAACTCGCGGGTGTAACGACCAGTCCGCCTGGTCGAGTGGTGCCTGTTGAAAACGGTAGCCCGCTGGCGAGGAACTGCGAGCCTGCACTATGAAATAGACGGAATTGTGACGATGTGGGATCGTGTAGAGAGATGCCTGGGCTGGCAGGTGTTGCTGCAATCGTGCCAGGTCCCTGGCCACTGCTGCTTGCTGATGCCAGGGAAGGTCCGGAGCAAAATTATGGGGACGCGGTATGCGCCAGACCGTGAAGCTTTCTCGCATACCCGCGTCACGGAGGAAGGGAACAAAGACCAGCAGGATCAGAGCACAACGGGTAAGCCCCGTGCTGCGCCGACTTTCATCACGGGCAGGGAAATGATCCAACCACAAGAGCACGGCAGTGATGACCAGTCCTGGTGCTGCCAGGAGCATGTAATGGTGGTACGCACGACTACGAAGTTGCCAGAGGGTTGCCAGGGCCCCGATCGCCAGGAACAGGATCACTTCCAGACGCGCCATGTTTTCCTGGGAATCAGATGGTTGACGTCGGAAACGAGCTACCAGCGCGATCCCGCTCAATAAGGCTGCCAGGGCAGCGGCTTCATCCCGCCGAATCTGTACGTACAGGTTGAATCCCCAGGAGCCTTCACGGGCATACTGACCCACGGTTGCCAGGCCGATCTGAAGAGGAGTCCAACCTTCGCCGACGGTCAGCACCGCGAGTAGGAAAGTGCCTGCTGCCAGGAAAGGAATGGCCAGCAGGGGGGTCCATTGGTGCTGGTCTGATCGGTTACGCCAGCGAAAGCCGGCCAGCATGGCCAGTGCTCCCAGCGACAGCAGGCCTGCCTGTTGTTTCATGAAGAGCGTGAGGCCCAGGCCGACACCCAGCAGCAGGCTGTCTGCCCAGCCACGACGACCCTGCAGGGGGCGCCCGGCCCAGCAAAGCACGGTCAGCAGCAGTGGGATCGTTGCCAGTAACTCGGTTTCTGCGGCGCTGGCCTGGAAACGCGAGATGAGGACGAGGAACCATGTTCCGGCAAACAAGCTGGCGGCCAGTGAACGGCTATGCCGCCAGACGATGGCGCCGACCAGCAGGATATTGATTACGATCACCGGGAGATAACTACGCTGGATCGCAGTAAAGTTTTCACCGGCGATTCCCAGTACGGTTTTCCAGAACGTGTAGACCCCCGGGAAGTAGCTGTAGGCATTGTTGGATGCCAGTACCTGCTGGTTCATGTCACGGGCGTTACAGAGATAATAGAAGAGGTCCACGCTGCCCACGTAGGGGCTGATGCTGACCAGGTAATAGCCGGCGGTTACCAGGGCCCATCCCAGTCCGGCGACCAGCAGTGCCCGGCGATAGATTTCGTAGTACTGTTGCAACCAGCCGGTTTGCTGTCGGATCTCACCACGCAGAACGGGTAGTAGCAGGGCGATGACCAGGAGCACGTTCAGCCAGGGATTAGCCAGGGTGGATTGAACGATGGCTCCACAGGTCACGGCACTCACGGCCAGCGTGCTGGCCAGCAGCGTGACAGGCCACGAGCCACGACTCCTTACCGGTGGTGAAGATTCAGTCAGCATGAGTGGATCCAGTTTCTTTCGGGGGCCCTGTTCTTCCGAAGCCCTGTCCGAGATCGATCATAGGCGGCTCAGGAAAGTGTTGAAAGAGCAGAGTCTGTGTCCACCGCGTGGCGAACCCTCCCTTTTCCGATTACACTGAAATCCTGCAGTGGTCATTCGACCAGGGGTGTCGGGTGGCGACATGAAAATGCCGATTGTTTCTTCTTACGTCGCTGGTGTCCCCATGTTCATAAGGGAAGGTGTTAAGTGGTCAGGAATTCACGAATGCGAGCTAGGGGACGCGGGTACTCGTATGCCGGGTGCCAGGGTCTGTGGATCTTGCTGGTGCTGGTAAGCATGCAGGTAGCCAGGGCGGGAGAGGATCCGGCGAAACCCACGGTCTCGCGTTGGCAGGTGAAACCTCCCTCCGAGAAATTGAAACGTGAGTGGAAGCTGTCACCGTTCTACAAGAAACATGTCAGCGTGGATGGCTTTCCTGTCCTCGCCTCCGAGCGTGTTTCCGATTATGCCTTGCTGGAAGCTGCTTACCTGATTGATCGCATGGTAAGTAAGCGACCGGATATCCTGCGGGCGATGATCCAGAGTAGAACACGTTTCGTGATCATGGGGGTGCATGAAATGACGACGCAGGTACCCGAGCATTCGGACCTGGAGCCCACGAAGTTCTGGGATCGTCGAGCCCGCGGGTTGGGCGCAACCCCCGAACGTCCGGCCGTCAGTTGCGGCGAGGAAAACCTGCTGGCCCTGGCGGGAGATCCTTACTTTTCTGAGAACATCCTGATCCACGAGTTTGCTCATGCGATGCACCACATGGGGCTGGACCGTGTGGATCCGAGTTTCGACGATCGGCTGGACGTTGTGTACGAGGCTGCCATGAAAAAGGGACTCTGGAACACCAAGTACGCATCGAACAACCGAGCCGAATACTGGGCCGAGGGAGTGCAAAGCTGGTTTGATACGAATCGGCCTCCGGACCACGACCACAACCATGTTGATACGCGTGCAGAGCTGAAAGAATATGATCCCGGGCTGGCCAGCATGGTCAAGGAGATTTTCGGTGATCATCCCTGGAAATATCGTCATCCCACCAAGCGTGCGAACGAACCACACCTGCAGGGACTGGATCGGAGCAAGCTGGGTCGCTTTGCCTGGCCTGCTGAACTGGATCGCTGGTACAAGAAAAATTACCCGGACGGGACGCTGAAAAAGAAAAGCTGAGAGGGGGGATGGAACGGGCGTCAGGCAAGCAGTGCCGGGACGACATTCCCCTTGGTGACGATCTGGTGCGGGCGGTCGAAACGGTCCAGCAGTTGCTGGCGATGATCGATCCCCAGTAGTCGGTAGATCGTGGCAATGATGTCCGACGGTGTTGTTGGCATGTCGCGGGGAAAAGCACCGGTTCGATCACTGGCCCCGTAGACGAATCCCGGCTTGATGCCGCCACCGGCCAGCATCACGGAGTAGCAGAAATTCCAGTGATCTCGTCCGGCATCGTTCTTGTTGATCTTGGGGGTGCGGCCGAAATCACCCAGGACAGCGACCAACGTTCGTTCCAGCATCCCGCGATCATGGAGATCTTCCAGCAGGCTGCCACAGGCGGAATCAAATTGTGGCAGCAAGGTATTCTTGAGTTTCTTGAAATTGCCGCCATGGGTATCCCAGGTGGCATTGGCGTCGGGTGCCCAGGATACGGTCACCACGCGCGTGCCCGCCTCGATGAGTCGCCTGGCGAGCAACACGCTTTGTCCATAGATGTTACGGCCGTAGCGTTCCCGGGTCTTGTCTTTTTCTTCCTGGATACGAAACGCCGACTGCACGGTGCGCGAGGTAAGGATATCGAAAGCCTGCTGTTGGAAACGATCGATCGCAGCAAAGGGGCGCGAGGTAAGGTCCTGCTTTAGGCGATCGTTATAGCTGGATAACAGCGAGGCACGTTTTCGTAACCGCTGGCTGGAGATGTCCTGTTGAAGCGAAAACTCGGGAACTGAAAAGTCTGCGGCATTGGGGTCCTTGAGAATCCAGAGAGGATCAAATCCCTGTCCCATCCAGCCGCCATAAAAACCGGGTTGCGGCGGACCCTTGGCCCCTTCCTTGGTCTTGTAGGGGAGTGAAACATAGGGGACCGTATCGATCGGAGTGGGCCGCAGTTGGGCTGCCACGGCACCTGGAGGTGGGTTATCTGTGGGCTTGAAGCCGCCGCCCATTTCACCGCGGTCATGACCTGTCAGTGCCACGTAGACTGCCGCGGCATGGGAATTGTTGACGCTGTGATTCATCGAACGGATGAGCGTGCTGCGATGCATCTGCTGGGATAGCCGGGGTAAATGTTCACTGAACTGGACGCCGGGCAGCGAAGTGGCAATTGGTTTGAATTCACCCCGGGTTTCTGCCGGCGCGTCCGGTTTCATGTCCCACATGTCCAGGTGGCTGGGGCCACCGTTGAGAAAAATCACGATGCAGGCATCAGCGCGAGGAGCAATCGCCTTGGTCACCGTGGACTGCTGTGCCTGCAACAGGTGGGGCAGGTTGAGACCAAGCAATCCCGCGGATCCAAGCCGCAGTACCTCACGGCGACTGTGCCGGCTGACGGCAGATTCCAACTGCTTGATTTGAGGGATCGGGTTTGGCGACATGGATGATTCGGCCCGTTCGGAAAGGTTCTCGATCAGTACAGTTTTAAGTCTAGCAAGGCGCCAGGGACTGTGACAAGCGTTTTTCATCTGGTCTAATCAGGAAGCCTTCAGAGCCCATCAGGTAATTATTTATTTTCGTCTTCTTTAGCGAGGAATTTGTGTCATGACTATCACACGCCGTGATTTTCTCCACCGTGGTTTGCAAGCTGGTTGTGTTGGAGCCGGCCTGTTCGCGTCAGGCAATGCACAGGCTGTGGGACCTTTCCAGCGGCGTGGTCGACGTCCCGTCAAGGCTTCTCGCTTGCCGATTGTTGACACACATCAGCATCTCTGGGACCTGACCAAGTTCACGCCACCCTGGCTGGGTGGAGCTCCCGATGTGCTGCGCAAGAGTTACACGACGGAACACTTCCTCAAGGCAACCCGTGGTTCGAACGTGGTGAAAGCCGTCTACATGGAAGTGGACGTGGATCCCAAGCAGCAAGTGGAAGAGGCGGAACACGTCATCCGGCTGTCGAAGAACTCGGATCATCCGACGGCGGCAGCCGTCATTTCCGGACGACCGAACTCGGCTGGTTTCGAGGCCTATATCACGCGTTACAAGGACAGTCCTTACATCAAAGGGGTACGGCAGGTGCTACATCCGCCGGAGACCAAGCAGGGACTTTGCCTGCAACCGCAATTCGTCAAGTCGATGCAATTGCTCGGTCGTCTCGGGAAGAGCTACGATATTTGCATACGACCCACCGAGCTGGGTGACGCTGTTAAGCTGGCCGACCAGTGTCCCGATACGCGATTCATCATCGATCATTGTGGCAATGCCGATCCCAAGGCATTCAGTAAATCGAAAGCGGCTGGTGCCGAAGAGCCCTGGCACCAGGCAGATCCCTGGCGTCGCAGTATCGAGGCGTTGGCCAAGCGCAAGAACGTGATCTGCAAGATCTCCGGGGTCGTGGCCCGGGCACCCGAGGGTTGGAGCTCGGAGGACCTGGCTCCCATCATCAATCACTGCCTGGACCAGTTCGGACCGGATCGCGTCGTGTTTGGCGGGGACTGGCCGGTTTGCCGTATCGCGGCGACCTACCTGCAATGGGTCAATGCTCTCAAGGAGGTCATTGCTGAGCGCAGTCTGGTGGATCAGAAAAAACTGCTCCATGACAATGCGGTCAGGCTCTACGGGCTTTCCTAGTATTTTTCCTGTTAGCCCTCGGAAGTCGGTTGTTCGATGAAAGAGAATACCAGTGCCGGAAACATCGTATCTTGAGTGGGTATTTAGCGTGCTGGCTCCTGTTGACTGCCTACTCTTTGTGGTAGCCGGAGTCTGTGGTTTTGTCATGACTCTATTGATGGTCCGTCGAGGCAAGGGTGACAAACCGAGTGTCGGAATCCTGCTTTGCATTGGCCTTCCACTGCTCGTGGGACTGCAATCAACGGTACGTGGCATGATCAAGGGCATGATTTCTATTGCCACGCACGCTACAGGGGATACCAACCAGGCGGACATGGCTAGCATAATCGCCCAGGCCCTGTTTCCCTTGTTGCTGGGTATTCTCTTGATGATTCCCGGTTACCTCGTGGCAACCATTGGCCTGTTTCGACGATCAATTCGGGGAGAGTCCGAAACGGTCTCCACGTCGGCGGAATGATTGCCTGCGAGCTTCGTTCATGCCAGGCAGGATAGGGTCCGTGGAATCACGGCTTGACGATGCCCCCGTCGCGGCGACGAATAGCAGGCCAGGCACCCTGGTAGGGATGATCCGGGTAGGGGAAGCGTGCAGCTGCTTCTTCGTCGATGTCGATCCCCAGGCCCGGTTGGTCATTGGGCCACATCTGGCCATCGCGGATTTCCGGGCAACCGGGAAAGACGGCCTGCGTGTTCTCGTCCATGAACATCAATTCCTGGATCCCGAAGTTGGGGCAGGCCAGGTCCAGTGCCAGGTTGGCCATGTGACCGACCGGTGACGTGTCGCCGGGACCGTGCCAGGCGGTGCGGACGCCGAAAAACTCGCACAGGTTGGCGATCCGCCAGGCCGGCGTGAGTCCTCCGACCTGGGAGAGATGAATTCGGATGAAGTCGAGCAGTCGTTCCTTGACCAGGGGGACAAACTCGTTGGGGTTGTTGAACAGTTCTCCCATCGCGATCGGGATGTGTGTGTGCTGGCGCAGCAGGCGGAAGTGGTCGATTTCTTCCGGGGGCAGGGAATCTTCCAGGAAGAAAAGTCGGTACGGTTCCAGGTCCTTGGCCAGTTGCAGGGTGAGTGGGCCCGGCAGTCGCTCATGCACATCGTGCAGGAGTTCGATTTCATCACCCAGTTGGGTCCGAGCCTGTTCAAACAGTTGGGGAGCGAGGCGGACGTAGTCGGCTGGCTCGAACAAGTTGTGGGGATTGGTCGGGCTGTCAATTTCCGCTGCCACTTGCAGGTCGGACTTGGTGCCATAGGTGGCCTGCCCGTCGACGGCGACTTGCAGGCGGACGTGTCGAAATCCCTGCTGCCAGAGTTCGCCGGCATGGTCACAGGTTTCCTCGATGGTATTGCCGCTGGCATGAACGTAGACCGGGGCGGCCATACGACATTTGCCGCCGAGCAGATCGTGCACGGGCATGTTCGCCTGCTTCCCCTTGAGATCCCAGAGTGCCATGTCGACGCCCGAGAGCGCATTGTTGAGGACAGGGCCGTTGCGCCAGTAGGAACTCATGTTGGCTGCCTGGTAGATGTCGGTGACCTGATGAATGTCGCGACCGTGCAGGAATGGATCCAGGTACTGGGTTACGGCCTCGACCACGGCCAGCGGTCGCTGCGTGAAGGTTGCGCAGCCCAGTCCGTAAAGTCCGGGTTCACTGGTTTCTACCTTGACGATGACCAGGCGAATCCCGGCCGGGGCGGTCTGGATACAGCGTATTTTTTCGATCGTTACGGGCATGGGTTTCTTTTCCTTGGGCCAGCTACTACGATGCAGGAATGCCTCACACGCCGGGTGGAAAGCCGGGGCTTCTGCAGAAGAATAAAATCACTGCCTAGGAGTTTGACGTGCAGAACGATTCGAATCAATCCGACGTGCCTGTTTCGACAGCCTCCCTGGATTCATTGCAGGAACGGCCCTCGAAGATTCGGTGGCTGATCTTTGCCCTGACCTGCTGTATTTCTTTCGTGCTCTACTTGCACCGCTACAGCTGGGGAATGGTCAAGAAAGACATCAGTGATGAATTTGGATGGGACGCGACCCAGCTGGGAACCCTGGACAGCATTTTCAGTGCGACCTATGCCCTGGGCCAGATTCCATCCGGGATTCTCTGTGACTGGTTTGGACCCCATGTCCTGCTGGGATCGATCATGACGCTCTGGTCGCTCTCGATGGGGGCGATCGTATTGGCTACAGGATACGGTGGTATCCTGGCGGCGCGCGGCATGTTTGGTTTGACCCAGGCCGGTTGCTACCCCACGCTCAGCAAGGTTTCCAAGCTCTGGTTCCCGGATGATATTCGAACCACGCTGCAGGCCTGGATCGCGACTTTCTTTGGACGTGGAGGTGGAGCCGTCTGTTTTATCCTGCTGGGCTGGATGCTTGGATCCCTGGAAATGCCCTGGCGGACGGCGATCCTGATCCTGACGGTCATCGGCGTCCTGTTTGCAGTCCTGTTCCTGTTCCTGTTCCGCAATTCCCCCCAGGAACATCCCTGGTCTAACGATGCGGAAGCGGACCTGATCAGCGAGGGGACGCCGGATGGTGACCAGGCCACCGGGTCCCGGTTGCGGTGGTCCCAGGTTCTCAAGAGCGGAAACATGCGGTGGTTCTTTATCCAGCAATTCACCAGTGCTTATGCCGACAATGTTTATGTCTACTGGATCCCCTTTTTCCTGTTAACGACGAAGAACGTGGAAATTGGAGGTGCCGGTTGGATGGCGGCGCTTCCACTAATTGGTGGAGCGGTCGGTGGCATGCTCGGTGGCACACTTCAGAACTGGCTGATTCAAAAGACGGGCAATCGACGCTGGTCCCGCAGCAGTATTGGCTTGATTGGGAAGATGCTGGCAACGGTCTTTATTTTTGTCAGTCTGAATTTTGATTCAGCATTGGCAATCGTGTTGGTCTTTGCCCTGGTCAAGTTCTTTGGCGACTGGAGCCAGCCAGCCGTCTGGGGTTCGGTCACCGACATTGCTGGTCGTAATACCGCCTCGGTCTTTGGTTGTATCAATACGATGGGATCGATCGCTGGCTTCGTGGCCGGTCCCACGATGGGCCTGGTGATCGAAAGCTTTGCAGAACTGAATGACATTGAGAACGCGAGGGTCCGACCCGTCGCCGTGGCAACCGCGGAAGGGGACCAGTATCGTACGAACTACAGGTTGGACCAGAAGAATGTCGTTTCGGCGGTTTCCGGGGAGATTGAACAAGAGGGTGCGTTGCTGGGTACGATTGCATTTGATGAAACCGGTAACTTCGTGGCAAAGGGTTCTTTTCCGGAAGCTGCGCGGATCAAGCAGCGAAACGGGGTGGTGACCATTCTTTGGAAAGAGGATCCGGGTACCCATGAGCTGGTGCTTGATTTTACCAACAAGGAATATGGCAGTGGCTGGACCATGCTGTTTATCATGCTCGGTGGTATCTACCTGGTTTCCTCGTTGTCCTGGTTGTTTATTGATTGCACGAGGACGCTGGCAGATGAATCGGATGAGGAAGCTGGGACGCAAGAGAACGAGCCGGTGTCCGAGGAATGATGTTGATGAAGGTGTTCGATTGAGAAGGATAAACGTGTCGTGAAAATATCAGCTGTGAAACCGGTGATCGTGGGAGATCAACGGAATTTCTTTTTCGTTGTCGTTGAGACAGATGAGGGACTGCGTGGCGTTGGTGAGGGAGGTATCACCTGGCGTGAACAGGCCATGGGAGGATTCGTGGAAGCGCTACGGCCCAGCTTGCTGGGGCAGGATCCGATGCGCACCGAGCACCTTTGGCAGGTCATGCTGCGTTGTGGATTTTTTCCGGCCAGCCGGATTGGTGCAGCCGCGATCAGTGCAATCGATATTGCCCTCTGGGATATCAAGGCCCAGGCCCTGGGAGTCCCGCTTTACGAATTGCTGGGAGGGCAGGTCCGCGATCGCGTTGTCTGCTATCCCCACGTGAATGGCGAGACGACCGAGGAACTGGTAGCCGATGCGCTGCAAAAAGTGGCGGAAGGCTGGAAATTCGTTCGCTTCAATTTTTCCAGCGATGGAGATATTCTCGATCCCAGGGCGGCCGTGCGTAACGGGATCGCTGAATTTGCTGCTATTCGAGAAGCGGTGGGTCCCGATATTGAGATGATCGTGGATGTCCATACCCGGCTGGATCCGGCCGAGGCTATTCGATTTTGCCGGGGGATTGAACCATTCGATCCGTTCTTCGTCGAGGATCCGGTTCGCAGCGAGAGTCCCCAGGCGTTGCGGAAACTGAACCAGCAGGTGAGTGTACCGATCGGGATGGGAGAACAGTACGCTACCAAGTGGGAATTTCGACAGGTCGTAGAAGAGGACCTGATCGACTATGCCCGGATTGATCTGTGTATCGTGGGAGGCCTTACCGAGGCCCTCAAGGTGGCTCACTGGTGTGAAACGCACTATATCCAGGTTGCTCCCCATAATCCGCTGGGACCGGTCTCCACGGCGGCATGCTTGCACCTGGACCTGGCGCTCAGTAATTTCGCAGTCCAGGAGTGTGCCAGGCCGCCTGGTACGGTGTTACCTGAATTGTTTCCACAGCAGGTGACCCTTGAAAAAGGGCATTTACTGCCCCCCAGCGGGCCCGGTCTGGGCGTGGTCATGGATGAACAGGCGATTGCCAGTTTGCCACCGGTTGCCGAGGGAGACTGCCCTCGACTGACTCGCCCCGATGGTTCTTTCACGAACTGGTAGCATGGTCGCCATGGTTCGCTCTTGACGCCATGGCGGGTCGACTTTATGCTGCCGAGCCATCTGACAAGGATGTCACGATAACTACGGTCACTGCCAGTAGTTTGCCAGGTGTCGACCCAAGCAGGGAGGTGGGGAATAGTCCATGACGGAGTCTCATTTGCAGCGTGTTACACGGGTCCCTTTGCTGGACGTTAACCGTGGGAATCAGTTGGATGCCCAGGCTATCCAGGATGCGATCCAGCGTGTTAATGAATCGGGTCGCTTCTTGTTTGGTCCGGATTGTCAGCAACTAGAGCAATCGGTTGCCGAGCTATGCCACGTGGATCATGCGGTCGGCTGTGCTTCCGGAAGCGATGCCCTATTACTGGCATTGATGGCACTGGGAATTGGTCCGGGCGATGAAGTGGCGGTTCCCAGCTTTACCTTCTTTGCAACCGCCAGTGCGGTTACGCGATTGGGTGCTCGGCCGGTATTCGTGGATATCGACAGCGATACATTTAACATGGATCCGACCAGTCTCCGGGAGGTCGTGACACCGGCCATGAAGGCGGTGATTCCAGTACACCTGTTTGGCCAATGTGCTGCCATGGATGCAATCGGTGCGATTGCCCAGGAGCATGACTTACATGTCATCGAGGATGCGGCGCAAGCCATTGGAGCGCATTACCAGGGACGCCCTGTAGGTTCCTGGGGTGATGTGGCTTGCTTCAGTTTTTACCCGACCAAGAACCTGGGCGGTTTCGGTGATGGTGGCATGATGGTCACCGGGTATTCCTCGCTGGCGGAAGAATTACGTCTGCTGGCCTGTCATGGAATGAAGCCCCGTTACTATCACAGCGTCGTTGGGATCAATAGTCGGTTGGATTCGATGCAGGCGGCTGTTTTGAACGTCAAGTTTAAACGGCTTTCCGAGGCGACGATCAAACGCCAGGCGAATGCTCAGCGTTACCGGGAATTGTTTGAATCGGCGGGACTGGGCGATGCTATTCAGCTGCCTGAGGTTGCTGATCAGATGGACCATGTCTGGAACCAGTACACGATACGCGTTACCGAGGGTCGTCGCGATGCTCTGCGAAGTCACCTGGCAGACCAGGACATTGGTTCGGAGATTTATTACCCGGTACCACTGCACCTGCAGGAATGTTTCCAGCAATTCGGTTACCAGGCAGGGGATTTGCCCCGTACAGAACTGGCTGCCAGCCAGGTGTTGAGCCTGCCGATTTTTCCGGAACTCACATCGGCAGAGCAGGAATTCGTGGTAGAGGGAATTGCTCGATTCTTTGCCGCGGAACGATCCGTGGCTGCCTGATGGCCTTTGGATCACGGTGAGTTACCTGTGCCGATTCAAGAGCTTGCCAGTTGCTGCTTGATTTCGGTGACCAGTTCGGTGGCCTGGTTTTCCAAGGACAGATCCTGGCTCTTACCGCTGCCAAGGTTCTTGAGCTGACAATAGTTTCCCTCGATCTCGGTTTCACCAGCCACGACGGCCAGTTGGAAACCCTGTTGATCTGCATACTTGAGTTGCTGTCCCAGGCGTTTGGATTCCGGATAGACAACGGTATTGATTCCGGCCGCCCGTAACCAGCTGGCAAGTTGCAGGTAAAAATCGAGCCGTTCCGAGTCGAAGTAGGCAATGAAGACCTCGGCCGGCGTGCGAACTTCCTGCAGTAAATTCAGTTCCTGCATGGCTGCCAGCAATCGATCGAGTCCGAGCGAGGCACCGATCCCCGGTAGCTCCTGGCGGGTGTAAAGCTCGGCCAGGTTGTCGTAGCGCCCTCCCGAACAGACGCTGCCGATACCGGGCAGGTCATCGAGGAAGGTCTCGTAGATCACGCCCGTGTAGTAATCGAGTCCGCGGGCGATCGAGACGTCCAGGGCAATCCGGTCGTCGTGGATGCCTGCTGCCCGGATTCCCCGTACGACCTCGGCCAGTCGAGAGAGTCCTTCCTGCCCAGTCTCGTTACCGTTCATGAGTGGCTGGATCTGGTTCAGGATTTCCTCGTTGCTGCCATCGAGTTCTGTTAAACGCAGAACCTCGGTAGCCTGGGTGGCACTCGCCCCGGCCACGGTCGTCATTTCCTGGATGACTTTTTCAGCGCCTATTTTTGGTAGCTTATCGAGAGCTCGCAAGATCAATGTAGCCTGGGAAGCAAGGTCCAGCTTTTCCAGCAGGCCGTTCAGGATGGCCCGGTTATTGATCCGGATGGTGAATTGGCTGAATCCCAGGGCCTGCATCAGGTCATGGATCACGAGACCGGTTTCGATGTCTGCCACGACTGAGCGGGTGCCAATGGTATCGAAGTCACATTGCATGAATTCCCGGTAGCGACCTCGTTGGGTGTTTTCACCTCGCCAGACGGAGGCAATGTGATATCGCTTGAAGGGCGTTCCCAGTGAACCGATATGCTGGGCAGCGAATCGTGCCAGGGGCACCGTTAGGTCAAATCGCAGGCCTACCTCGCGCCCGCCATGGTCTTGGAAATGGTAGAGTTGTCGATCGGATTCTTCGCCTCCCTTGCCGCTGAGGATTTCCAGGTATTCCAGGGCTGGCGTATCGATGGGGCTGAATCCATACGAGCGGTAGACCTGGCGAGCGGTTTCCATGAGGCGCTCACGCGGGATCATCGTTTCCGGCAGGTAATCCCGAAAACCCTTGAGTGTTCTCGGTTGGATTAATGGCTGCCGAGTCGGTTTCGCATCATTTTCGGAAGACGACTTGTTCATGCGATAGTGCAGTCCCGGGGAAAGGCGGGTTCAGGAAGCGAGTACTGGTAGTGGATTTGGCATGCGGCTGCGAATATTTTCCGGGTCCCTGGGGGATAGAATCGCCTCTGCATATTCCTCGATTTGCTCCGGTGTCTCGAAATATTTCTCGTAGGTCCAGTCGTCTTCGTATTCGCAATCCTGGGTCGTATAGTCTCGACAAATCTGCGGTCGGGTGTCATAGATCTGGCAACGGTTGTCGTCACCGAGGTGCTTACAATCCGCGTGGACCAGCAGGTACCAGGTGCCATCTTCCGTGAACACGCTGGACTGTCCGTGGAGCAGGTACCAGCGAATGAATTGGAAGTCTTTCATCCGGGTTGGTTTCTCAATGGGCAAGGCAAAGTAACGGCAACACTTGGCAGTGCAGTAATCGCACAGTACTTCATCCGGACCGATTTCTTCGCGAGGTTTTTGCTTGGATGCTAGTGGAGCGGCCATGTTTCTGCCTGGCTGGTTGGTTGCACGGGACTGGTCTCAGGTTAGCAAACTGATGTCCGATTGACTATAGCTGGCAAAACTCCTGGAGCGCCGCTACGAACTGGCTGCGGTCTCGTGCTGGCAAGGGTTCAGGAAGCGAACAGATATTGCCTTGGACGCCCGTTTCGTGATGATGGGTGCGGTGGGTTACTGATTGCCGAGATCGTTGGATTCTTGTGGAGACAGACCGGGGCGTTCCGAGCTGCGCCCGAATTTACTGGTGTGGGGAGTTTTCATGCAAGTTGTTGTTACTGCTGTGGGGCCGGATCACGTGGGACTGGCTGATCCGTTGATTCATCATGTCACAGGCCAGGGAGCTAATATTGCCGAGATCCAGATGTATGATCATGACGAGCAGGCCCTGTTTGCCATGTTGCTAAGGATTGAATGGCCGGGCGAGGACTTGCAATCGCTGCGTAGGGACCTGGCCGCAATTGGCGTCTTGAAGGGGCTCTCGGTGCGGGTCTGGTCAGCTGCTGAGCGACAGGACCGGCCGCGGTTGGCGATTTGTACAACCTATCGAGACGAGCCGGCGCGGGCACTCTTGCAGGCGATCAACGACGGACAGGTTGCTGCGGAGCCGGTTTTGATGATGGGTAACCGCAATGCCTGTCGGTCCCTAGCGGAGGAATTTGGCGTCTCCTGGGAGATGCCGGGTGACGGTGAGGGCGTAGTTGATGAGACCCGCATGGTAGAATTGTTGGACACGCACGAAATCGATTACGTGGTATTGGCGCGTTACATGCGAGTTCTTTCTCCTGCCATCTGTTGGAAGTTTGCCGGTGGCCGTATTATCAACCTGCATCATGGCTTGCTTCCTAGTTTTCCTGGGCTGCGACCGTACCATGACGCCTATGCGAGTCGAATGTTAACCTATGGAGCTACCTGCCATTACATCGTGCCGGAGCTGGATGCTGGTAACCAGATTATTTACCAGTCGACCTATACGATTCCACCCGGGATGCATTTACAGGAAGTCATTCGGCAGGGAGAGCAGGAGAATGAGCCACGTTGTCTGGTGGAAGGAATTCGCCGGGTGGTTGCTCGTGAGGTTCAACTGCACTTCCACCGCGTGGTTGTACCGTCCTAGCCCTTCTGCCGGTGTCCTTTCGGGACATCTATTCGACACGTAATCCAGGGACAACCGCATTGGTTGGCTGACGGACTGAATTATCATGGGACAGGACCTGGCCTGCCCCCACGAAATAGGTGTGATGTCCATCGACGATGAGGTTATAAGTTTTTACCTTGCGTCCCGGTTCCAGGTACTGCACCGGAACAACACCTGTCATGGTATGCAGTTGCATGCCGGACTTGAGTTTTCGGCTCTTTACCCAGCCATCTCCGGAGACCCAGAAGAGGTGTCCACCACTGGTTTCCAGGTGGTGTTGTCCATAATGAATTTTCACGGTTTCCGTGGCCGGACGGATCGTGGTTCTCAGTACGGGTTTGTAGGTCAGTTCACCGGTTTCGGGATCCTGCGCGAGGACCATGTCACCGATCAAGATGGTTTCGATAGGCTGTTGCCCTTTCCAGGTCCAGACAAGAGTTCCAGCCGCCAGGCAGTCGAATCGTTGCTGGGGGGGACCACTGGATCCACCACTCTGGGAACCGTTGCCTCCTGCCGCAGAACGGTCTGAGACAACCACGTTTTCAGCGCGATAGAGCGAGTTGGTTTGCTTGTCGCCGGGAAGGAAGACCTCGTTGGTTTCGTTCCACCAGCTCCACCAGGCTGTCGGTTGAGGTGCCAGTTCCTGGTCCAGCGATGTATTGAGGGTATTGCAGATACGCTGGTTTAATGCCTGTGTTTGTAAGTTCTGTTGGAGTACCTGGCGTTCTCGGTTCATGGCTGCGACCAAGGTGCCGGCTAACGTTCGAGAAAGGGTCTCACTTTCATCGCCACCGGGCTGTCGCTGGCGACGAAAATTGGTATCGAGTACCAGCAGCTGATTCTGGTCCTGGCCTTCACGCCTGAACATGTGCCGATACATTAACTGGCCATCGCGCGTGGGCGTGACCACCATGTGAGAAGTGACCGGTGAGTACATGCAGGCCAACAGGGCAGGTACATAATCATCGGGATTTCGATCTTTCAGGTATTGAGCACACTGTTCCTGGACCTTGGCGAAAGGAGACGTGATGGCAATGCGTGCCAGGGCCTGGGTGGCCTCGTAGTGGGAGAGGTGATGGAGAACCTCCACGGCCAGCAGTACGGAGGGTTCGCTGTCCCGTGCCAGGACCTGTTCCAGGGCCACGATCGCATCATCGTTATTGATTTCCAGGAGCCGTTGCCTGGCGACCTGCCGCTGAGCGGGGCTGCCGTTGCGGAACTGCTGTCTCAGCTTGTCGATCCGGGGGGCCCAGGTAGCAAAATTCTTCTGATCGGTTTTGAATCGTTCCCGAGCCTTTTCCATGTCAGCGGAGGTGACCCACTGCCCGTTCACCTGTCGGAATCCCAGTCGAGTCCTGGCAGCGCGATGGTTCCTGTTAAAGTCAAGAATACGCATCAGGTGCGCTCGTTCCTGGTCCGGGAGTCCCTTCTTGCGGCACCAATCTGCCAGTTGAAGATGACCCTGGATCGTATCTCCTACCTGGGATCGCTCCCTGACGTACAGGCTAATCGTTGGATTTTCCTTGAGCAGGGTCGGCAGTTGGTTAGCGTTGACCCATTGTTTCTGGTATTTCACGGCCCCCTGGTGCCACTGGACGGGAGCATACTCGGCGTCGATTTTTCCGGCAGCCTGCAATAGTTGAGCTCGCTCGGACAAGCCTCCATAGACCTCATTGTGCAGAGCCTGCTTGACCAGTTGCTCGGCCTGTTGACGACGCTCAGCCTTGGTAGCGGCCAGTAGCGTGGAGGAAGATATCATGGTGATAGCCAGCATGGCTAGGGTTGCCTGAGCTAACGAAAGATGTCGTCGATACAGTGCGAACATAAAAGCGTTCCTCTCTGAAGACACGGGCTCTGAAGACACGGGCTCTGAAGACACGGGCTCTGAAGACACGGGCTCTGAAGACACGGGCTCTGAAGACACGGGCTCTGAAGACACGACCGAGTTGATCGACCCATCGATCGGGCAGACCGGATTGTTGACGTGTTCCAAGTGCCAACATTTCTGATCGTATCAGAGTCCCCTGGGATTGGCAAATAATCGGTTGCGTTCCGTTACAGGAAAGCCCGGTCAAGTAGCGCGGTAGAGGGCGATTGCCGGTCGCTTGATCATTCAGTTTCCGCGTGGTTCGGTTCCTGGCCGGGGAAGACAGTATGTGCCACACCGATCGGGATGACGAAGATCTTGCCATCTCCCATGCGCCCCGTACGGGCGACCTCGACAATACTACGCACGATTTCCTCGGTGCGTGCATCGTCGACCCATATGGAAATCTCGACCTTGGGAAGAAATGCCGCGGAGTATTCACTGTCGGCGTATTGATCGAGGTAGCTTTTCTGGCGACCGTACCCCTTCACCTCGCAGACGTTCAGGGCCTCCAGTGGGGCTCGTTTCAGAACCTCCAGCACTTTTTCTGCCAGGTACGGTTTCACGATGGCAACGACCTGTTTCATCGCTGGTGCACCGTGTTAGCTGAAGAAGTTTTCACCGAACAGATCCAGTTCTGGCCCGGTTTCTACTTCGATATCTCCAAGTACCTTGATCATGCATGCCAGTCGCATGGTGTCTTCGTAACCGACGAAGGCCAGGCAGGGGATGGGATCAGGCCCGGGAACCTTGAACTTGAATTTTTCACGCTGCGTCATGGGGTTGGTATTTTCCATTCCCTTGGTAACCAGGACGCGGCAGGTACCACACATCCCCAGTCCATGACAGTTGAAAATCTTGTTGAGGCCCGCACCGACACCATTGACGCCCAGGTTGGTGTTGATCCGGTGCGCGCTGCGACCTGCACACTGGCGAAGATTCGCCCCGTGGGGAACCTCGATAACCTTGTTTTCCTTGACGAAGGTGACCTTGTGTGTTGCCGAATCGCTCATGCCTATCGTTCCTGCAAACCATGTTCGAAGATTCTACTAACCAGTACCAGTATCAAATCTACCGCGCCGCTCGCCATGCGCTAAGTACAGTTCCCAGTTTGTCGGCAGAGGTCTTTCCGGTCAGGTGTCTCTTTACGTTCTGCGGGTTTTCTGTCACGATGTGCCGCCAGGAAAAGATTATCCAGAGAGAGTGAGGTTTTTAAGGATTCCGCCATGCCAGAACGATCGTCTCATCAAAAGAAGATCATCCGCAACTACTACGAACAGCGGGATTCCATTGCCCTGCAACGCGCCCAGGAACTGGTCACAGATCTCTACCTGGCCACCGGAAAAGCGCGGCAGCGTCACTGGAAAAACCTGGGAATCCACCTGGAAAAACTAGGACTCAAACCGAAGCAGATCGAGCATCTGCAGGCCCAGGATAAGCCGGAACTGGTCGCTCAACTGGTCCAGCGATTACTGGATAAGGTCGAGTGATGCCTGCCACCTGGAACTTTTTCACCTCGGGACAGCTGGTTTTTGGACCTGGATGCATCGAGCAGCTGGCCGATTTCGCGGCCCGGCGACACTTGAAACGGATCCTGGTCGTCACGGACCGTCGGCTGCAGGAAGCTGGAGTGGTCTCTGGCCTCGAAGCGCAACTTGCCAAGGCGCCGCTGGAATTTTCCATCTTTGACGAGGGAATTGCGGAACCATCCCTGGAGACCGCCAACCAGGCACTGGCCATGGCCCAGCAGTGGCAACCGGACAGCGTGCTGGGACTCGGTGGCGGCAGCAACATGGACCTGGCGAAAATCGTCGCCACCGTGCTGGCTCACGGTGGTACGCCTGCGGACTATTTTGGTTTTGACCAGGTTCCCGGTCCTGTCTTGCCGTTGATCTGTGTACCGACCACGGCGGGAACTGGCAGCGAAGTCTCCCATGCCGCCGTGCTGACCGATACCGAAAATGAAATCAAGGTCAGCACGATGAGTAATTACCTGCGCCCGGACCTGGCACTCGTGGATCCTGTCCTGACTTACTCCTGTCCGGCACAGGTTGCCGCTGACAGTGGCATTGATGCCTTGACGCATGCCATCGAGGCCTACACGGCGGTCGATTATGACAAGATGGAAATTCCCGCGGGCGAGTCATCCAGTTACACGGGGCGCCAGCCGCTGGGAGATTGCCTGGCGGAAAAAGCGATTTCACTGGTCGGACAGCACCTGGTGAATGCCGTGAAGGATCCCGAGAATCACGAGGCCCGCGATGCCATGTCGCTGGCCGCTACGCTGGCCGGCATGGCCTTCTCGAATTGTGGCGTCGCCCTGGTCCACGCGTTGGAATACCCCCTGGGTGGAACGTTGCATTGTTCCCACGGGGCCGGCAACGGATTACTGTTGCCCTACGTGATGCGATTCAACCTGCCGGAACGGGAATCCACCCTGGGACGCATTGCCCGTCTGCTCGGTGGCGAGATCGAGGGCATGACACCGTCCGCTGCGGCGGAACAGGCGATCGTCCAGGTGGAGCAGATGCGTCAGACGATCGGCATACCGCATCGCATTCGTGAACTGGGAGCCCAGCAAGAACAACTGGCCGGTTTTGCCGAGAAGTCTTTTGCAATCAAGCGTCTGCAGTGGGTGAATCCGCGTCGTTCTACCTACGAAGACCTGTTGGGCATCCTGCAGGACGCCTTTTGAGGCAGGTTGGCCTTCATGGCCTGCGGCGCACCACGTACTGCCCACTGAGACGTTCCAGCAGGCGGTGCATTTCCAGGGCGCTGATCGTGGACAGTACGCGCGCCGTGGACAGGCCACTGTGCTGGACGATCACGTCGATGCTCGTTGCCTGGTCGTCGACCAGTTCCAGGACTTCCCGTTCCTGGCAGTTTAGTTTGAGTTCACGAGGGTGCAGTATTGTCTGGCCGCGAGGGCTCGTGGCTGGATGAGCCAGGGGCCCAAGGGCTTGCAGGACATCCGTGGCGGATTCAACCAGCGCCGCTCCATCCTTGAGTAACAGGTGACAGCCACGTGCCCGGGGGCTGTCGATCCGTCCGGGAACAGCCAGCACCTCCCGGCCCTGTTCCGCAGCATGACGGGCGGAGATCAGGGCGCCGGATCGCGTCGCGGCCTCGACCACGATGACTGCCAGGCTGAGTCCACTGATCAGGCGGTTACGTTGTGGAAATGCACCTCGGCAGGGTGCTCGACGGGGAGGGAATTCACTCAGTACGGCTCCCTGCCTGCTGATCCGTGTTGCCAGTTCCTGGTGTTCCGTCGGGTAGATGTTCAGAACACCACTTCCCAGCACGGCCAGGGTCCGGCCTGCCATGCCCAGCGCTCCTTCATGGGCAGCTTGATCGATACCTCGAGCCAATCCACTGACGATCGTAAATCCTGCTTGTGAGAGATCCTCCGCTAACCGGCGCGCGGTACGTAGTCCATACTGGCTGGGACGACGCATTCCCACCAGGGCGATGCAGAGTGAATCGGTGGGGGCCAGTTGTCCGCGGCAAAAAAGAACACCAGGAGGGTCATGGATTTCCTGCAGTAGATTTGGGTACCTGGCGTCGCCCGGGACCAGGATTTCGATCGAGTGCTGCTGGCAGCACTCGATAATCTCACGGGCCTGGGATTCCTGTTGGGACGTGGCAATCGCCCGGCACAACGTTTCACCCATTCCGGACACGGCCTGGAGTTCTCGAGGTGAAGCGTTGAGAACTGCGGTTGCAGACGGGAAATGGCTAAGTAATGCCTGGTAATGTCGGGGTCCGATTCCGGGAACGAGGGTCAACTGCAGGGCATCATGGTGTTGTTGTGTAACCGGGGAGAGCGATGAAGCAGGATGGAAATTCAGCGCAGGATTCCTTGACCGGATTTAGTGGGAGAGTTTTTCTGGGGCAGGTCACATGGACAGGCGGAATAAGTGTAGAGCTTGCCGCAAGGGGAGCAAGGGTTACCCAGGGGCCAAGAGGTTGCCGACTGACAGGGTGTTGACACCACCGTGCCATGGGTTTTAGTGGGCCGGCAGGTTTAGCCCTGGATGGGTTGAGGCTTCCAGAGTTGAATCCCGTTGCCGTTTTCATCAGGATACTGGCAGCGGCCTGCTTCCACGGTAACGCCACTGGCAATATCTTCCCGCAGCAGGACGGCGCCATCCATATCGACGTAGTCAAGCAGTGGCAATAACTGGGCGATCGCGGAGATCCCGACCGTGGATTCGGTCATACAGCCGACCATGAGTTGCAGTTCCAACTGGCGAGCCTGCTGGATCATCCGGCGGGCCGGGGTTAATCCACCACACTTGACGAGCTTGATATTGATGCCGTGAAAACAGTCCTGGCAGCGGGCGACATCGGATTCGACCAGGCAGCTTTCGTCGGCGATGACCGGCAGGACTGATTCAGCTCGTACCTGTCGCATGGCATCCCACTGGTCGGCAGCCATGGGTTGCTCGATGAATTCGACGTTTAATTCCTTGAGGAGATGCGAATTGCGAATGGTTTCCTCTGCGGACCAGGCGCAATTGGCATCGACTCGAAAGATGGCCTCGGTATGTTGTCGCAGCGTGCGAACAATTTCCACGTCCTCGGATGTGCCCAGCTTGATCTTGTAGATAGGCCAATCCGGGAACTCCTGCATCTTGTGCACCATGACATCAATTTCATCGATCCCGATGGTGTAGTTGCTGGTCGGGATGGATGTCGTGTCGAGTCCCCAGAGCTGGTGGACCGGTTGTTGCTGGATCTTTCCCCAGAGGTCATGGGCGGCCAGGTCCAGGGCGCACTGCGCGAAGGAATTGTCATTTAACCGGGGGGCCACGAGCTGCCAGAACGTGGCGGGATCGGTCAGTTCGTGGGCAGCGATCGTGTCTTGAACGGTCTCCAGGGAGCGTACCATGTTCTCCAGGGTAAAGCCGTAATAATCGTTGGTGGTGGCTTCCCCGTAGCCGCTGTAACCATCCTGTTGTAGTTCAACGATCAGTGTTTTCTGGACGTCGATGGAGCCACGTGAAATCGTGAACACGTGTCGCAAGGGCAAATCGAATTCATGCAGGATGATCTTCATGATGTGGTCATGCCGCGTTGGAATTCCAGCACCGCGTCTCGGAGCTTATCGGGTCCGTCACGAAACACGTCGCAGACGGGCAGTCCCATTTCCTCTTCCACACGGGCACGCTCGATGTCGGCCTCGGCGGCACTGAGACGGCGACTGTTCATCGCAATGCCGATCACGGAACACGGTTGGTGCAGGCTGCCCATGGTTTCATTTAATTCACGGATCCGGGAAAGTGGCGGGATTGCCAGGTGTTCCACGCCCGTGATGGTTTCTCGGCCAACCTCGTAGCAGAGAATCAAGGCGTGGGGTTGGCAGCCGTGCAGCAGTCCCAGGGTGACCGCAGCATAGGAAGGGTGTACCAGGCTTCCCTGTCCCTCGAAAAAGAGGATGTCGTGCTCCTGGTTCTGGATGGCCAGGTCCTCGGCGGCACCGCTGACAAAATCAGCCACGATCCGATCGATCGGATAGCCTTCCCCGGTGATCATGATGCCGGTTTGTCCGGTCGCCACGAACTTGGCGTCATGCCCGGCTGCCTGGAGTGCATTGGTAATCTCGATGGCCGTGACCATCTTGCCCACGCTGCAGTCGTGTCCGACGGTATGGACTCGCAGGCAGCCTTCTCGGAAGCCCGGGCGTCGGGCGATTTTTTGGAAGTCGTTTTTTCGGACGTCGACCAGTTCGACCTGGTGTTCAGCCGCTGCCGAGGCAAACTCCTCATCCTCGGTAATGAAATCATGGAGCCCGGAGATCACGTTCATGCCACGCGTGATGGCTTCCAGGATGATCTGTCGCCAGGGGGCAGGGATTTGTCCGCCGGGAGGCGCGATGCCGATCAGCAGGGTGTTGGCCTCAGTCGCTTCTTCCAGGCTGGAAACAAAGGGAATTCCCTCGCCGGTACCGAGTACCTCGTCACAGGTTTTACCTGACTGGGTACTGTCCAGCACGGCGATCACTTCTTCGGGTCGATAGCGGAGGATACTGCAGGCGGTCTTGGCCGTGTGGGGATTCGAGTGCCCTTCGGTCAAGATGATGAGTTTTCTCGACATGTGGATCAGGTTTCGTGTTGGACGTCAGGTGACCGTGGTAGCGGCATTCGGGGGAACAGCTGCTGCCTGGAATCTGTCTAACGAAGGTTGAGGGAGCTTGAGTAAACCACAAATATAACGGGCGTTTGATGGCGATGGTAGGTGCAGCTGGAAAAGCATTGACAACGATCTGTAAGTCATGTCAACCTGATAGAGAAGCCGGTTGGGATTCCCCGGGGGCGACGATTCATTTTATGGCCGCGAGTGTTATTCATGATACGAACGCAAGATGGTTGGTCAGTTGGGATTCCGTCCCTGCTTGGCTGGTTGATCGGGATGCTGCTGGCAGCCTTGTTATGGAACGGGGTTTCGTCTCCTTTGTTAGCCGCGGATGAAGTGGAGCTGGAAAAACTGCGGCAGCGCAGACACGAGAAGGGTCTCTTGATACGTTTCGAAGGTCCCATTGGGCGCATGTTGCCGCAGTACCTGGAGCGACAGCTGAGCCGTGCTCGCCAGGCAGGGGTCGACCTGGTCGTCGTGGAGATTGATAGTCCCGGCGGAGAACTGGAAGCGAGTTTTGCGTGTGCCGAGTTGCTCAAGCAGGTGACCTGGGCTGACCTGGTCGTTTACGTCCCCAGGCAGGCCTATAGTGGCGCTGCCATCGCGGCACTGGGAGCGCGCACGATCGTGATGGCTTCGCAGGCCAAGCTGGGTGATGCGGGACCGATCTTCATGGATGAGAATGCCATGTTTCGCCATGCTCCGGAAAAAATCCGCAGTGCCCTGGCGGGACGGATCCGTGACCTGGCGGATTCCACCGGACGTCCGGGAACGTTGGCGCACGCGATGGTTGATATGGATTGGGTGGTGTACCGTGTCAAGCATCGGGTTACCAACGAGCAGGCCTGGATGTCGGACGAGGAAATCGCTTCGGCCAAGGATCCGGCGCAATGGGAGAAGCTTGGGAAAGTCGATGAATCCCGGAAGAAATATTTCCTGACAGTGACCGGTGCCCGGGCGGTGGAGTTGGACCTGGCGGATTTCGTCGTGGAGAGCCGGGAGTTGCTTCGCAAGGAACTGAACCTGCAGGGAGACTGGATCGAAGCGGTTCCTAACTGGGTCGACAAGGCAGTTGTCGTTCTCAACTTGCCGGTGGTCACCGGCTTGCTCTTTATCATCGGCGTGATCGCCCTGTTCGTGGAATTCAGTGCACCGGGAATCAGCGTGGGTGGCCTGACCTCGGCACTCTGTTTCACGCTTTTTTTCTGGAGTCGATTCCTCGGTGGAACGGCTGGCTGGCTGGAAGTGATCTTGTTCATGATTGGGATCCTCTTCCTGCTCGTTGAGATGTTCGTGATTCCGGGATTCGGTGTGGCAGGCCTGGGAGGGGTGCTGCTCATCCTGGCGTCTGTGCTGATGGCTTGCCAGACGCATTTCATTCCGACGACGCCTGCACAATGGGCGGAAACCGGGGAATGGTTCATGGTGATCTGTGTTTCCACGATCGTCTGCCTGGTCAGTGTGGTGGCGATCATTCATTACATGGGGGACATCCCGCTGTTGCGACGTTTTGCTCTCAGTCCGCCGGTCGCTCATGTCGATGCGCTCGGCGTGGCTCGCTTGACCTCCGGCCTTCCTGGTGGAGAGGATGGCGAGACGATGGATCCTCGGTCTGCGCCTGCGACATCGATAGCCGGTCTTGTCGTCGGTGATGAAGGGAAGGCTGATTCGCCGCTCAGGCCTTCCGGCAAGATGACCATCGATAGTCAACTGGTCGATGTCGTGACGGATGGAGAATTCGTGGATGCCGGTGAGCCGGTAAGAGTGGTCGAGATCCGGGGGAGTCGAATTGTCGTTCGGAGCCTCCGTTCGATCTCCGGAAGCTAGGCGATCCGTTCGGTAACGAGATGGACAGTTGCTGTTACCGTGCTATTTCAGTTGTTCGTCCAGCCAGCGGAAAACCTGTTGCCGGATGGTTGCTGGAAAATCATGGCCGCAGTCCGGGTAGACAGCCTGCAGTACCTGTTCTCGTTGGAAGAGCTGGTAGACCGGGCGTGTGGCTGCCACGACCTGGCGGACGCCTGTATTTTCAAAGTTGCCGTCATGCAGTGGTGCGTTGATGAAAACGGCACGTGGAGCAATGGCACCGATGACTTCATGGAAATCAAAGGAGATGCGGTCTGGATCGTTGCCGTAGGTTTCGCGCACGCGTGGCATGTAACGGTCCTGGGCCCAGGGTGCGAGTTTTCCCTGGTAGTAATGGTGAAAGGCGGTAAAGCCACAACTGGTAACAGCAGCTCGAATTCGGGTTTCAAAGGCGGAGGTGAAGAGGGTGTTGTGTCCACCGAGTGAATGGCCAATGCAGCCGATGCGGTGTGGCGCTACCTCGGGCATGGCTTGCAGGAGGTCAATGGCTCGCACGTTGTTCCAGATTGCTTTCATGGTGCCACTGACATAGGGTTCACCGGGGCGGTTGAAATCATACGGGTAATCACCGAAGCTCGGATAGTCGGGAGCCAGGCAGATGTAGCCACGTTCGGCCAGCTCGTGCGCGTAATGCAGAGCCGGTTTGCCGCCGATGCCAGCCGGCTCGCCCTTGCCGATTCGGGTTGTCTGGTGCAGGCACAGCATGGCAGCGGCTGGCTCCTGTCGCTTGTGCGGGATGAGCAGGTAGGCAGGGACGTGATCACCGCGTTCGGCCTCGTAGGTAATTTTTCGTCGCAGGTATTTTTCGGTCCTGGTTTCTTCCAGGATCTTGATGTTCAAGGGGCAGCGGCGATCCGGGCCGGGCAACGGACCCATGGTTGCTTCCATGCCACGCAGGATGTCGGCACGTCGTTGTTTCCAGTCCGCTACTGATGTGACCTTTTTTTGGATTCCCTGGGCATCACGAAATACCATCAGCTGGGTATGGTTCAGGGATCCTGATGGCTGGGTCGCCTGCTGGCCAGCAACCGGGATGGCCAGGACGAATGAGAGGATCCATACAGGTTGGCAAAGGCGTGGCATGTTGATTTTCCTTGGCTTACGGAGCAAAGTGTCACACGATCAAACTTCCAGAGCATAGCATGAATGGTTCGGGGAGGTAGCTGATGGGGGGCTGTAGGTTTTTGCACGATTTTTACACGTGTTTTGGGTTCCGGCTGCCATGAGGTATCATGGTATGCCCGTTGGGATTCTTAATTGCCAGCCTTGGTTGAAATGATTATTGATGTCTGCTGAACCGATTCATTTTCCGTATCATCACGCGGTCCTGGAGTATTTCCGGTCGCACGAGAGTGTGCGCTGGCAAGCCTTTCACGATGGAACCGAGGTGAGTGATCGGGAGTCACGAGAGTTGCTTCAGCTGCGAAAATCTGCTCGCCGGCTGGAACTGATAGACGCCTTACCATGGTTGCACGAGGCAGTTACGACGGGTGTTGGTGCTGACCTGGGAAACCCAGTGGTCTGTTACCTGGCGACCACGGCGCCCCAGATGCAGGTGCGTGTGATCCCGTTGTTGGATCAGCCTCGCCTGGTCATCGAGGGACCGCTGCTGGAAACGCTTTCGCAGGACGAGGTGCGATCGTTGGTTGCGGTTGAGCTGACTCGCTACCAATTTTGGCAGCAGGAGGGCGGAGACTATCTAGCGGTGAAGCAGTTGTTGACCGAGTTACTCGATCGGCAGGAGGTTCCCGCCAGCCACGAGATGACGGCGCGGCGTTTTGCACTTTGCACGGATTTACTGTCGGACCAGGGATCCTTGCGAGAGGGGAACGCGGAAACATTGGTAGCAGCATGGATCAAGTGTCGTCCGCTTCCGGATTCGATCGACCAATCGCTGGATGCGGCAGGCTTGCTCGAGCAGGCCGAGTCGTTGTGCGAGACGGTGGATCAGGCGACGACTTCCCAGACCCAGCGTGATCTGTTACTGCGAATTGCAGCCTTGCAGAAAATCGGCAAACGAGGGTTTGACGTGACCGAGATGGAATCGCAGGTGGTAACAGCCAAGGGGTTGGATGACCTGGATCTGTTGCAGCAGTTACAGATCATGAACTGGACCCGGGAGTTGATATGCGGCCTGCTGGAGCCCTCCTGGATTCAGACACCGGCAGTGATTTCCTACGCGCGTTCTTACTTTGCGGACCTTCGTGTCGATGAGCTGTTGTCCGGTAAAGAAGCGGAGGTCGAGCAGTTGCTGGCTGGAATTCGGCAGTTGTCGCCAGCCTTGAAAGAATACTTTTGTTTCATGTTGTTGGACTTCTCGGCCGCTGATCGTGAATTGCAGGAAGCGCCGCTGGCGCTGGTCATCGAATGGACGGAACGCCTGGGAGTGACGGACGTCTTTCGAGAGTTGGCACAGCGGGAGCTACGTTTACGCAAGACCCAGTTCTCCAAGATCTTCCAGGAGCGTGACCAGATCCTTAAGGCAGCGGAAGGGGGAGGGGCATAACGATGTCAGGCTTTCATGACTTCCTGTCCGCGCGATTGGATTCCGAGGGGTTCTCCACGGAAGACACCCTGGTGAGTTTCCTGCCATTGGTCCGTGATGTGATTGCTGTGCACGCACAGGGACGCGTGGCACCCTTGCAGGGACTGGATCAACTGCACGTGGAGGGTGGCGAGATCTGGTTCGAGCAGGATAACTGTACCGAAGTCAAGATGCAGTTGGCCACCGTCGAGTCGCATCTGTCTGAGCTGCGCGCACCGCTGGAAGTGGTCGGTAAATTCGAGGCGAACGAGGAAGCGACCGGCGGCACGGAGGAGCTTGATCAGCCAAGCCTGCTGCTTGGTGAAGCGGACCGGGAGATCGAGGGCCCCGTTTTCCTGCCAAATTATGTTTGCTGGGAACACGAACTGGATCATCATGATCCACTGACAGACGTGTACAGCCTGGGAATGCTGCTGGCGAGCCTGGCCTGCGGACTGGACTTCACGAACCCGGCAGACCTGCAAGCTTTCGTGGAACACCGTAATAACCTGTTTGCCCTGGATGCCGAGCAACTGGCTTCAGGGACGGACGGAACAGCTGGAGGTTCGAAGTGGACCCAGTTGCATCCGGTCGTCGCACGTGCGATTCATCGCATGACCGAGTTGGACCGTTCCAAGCGTGTCCAGGACCTGACGACGTTGCTGACCAGCCTGGAAAATTTCCGATACGCGGAAGTGGATTTCGAGTTTGACCTGGCCCAGGTGAAGGGTTTCGGTACCGAAGACCTGGTGAGCAAACGGCAGATCGTGATGGGCAAGCTGCAAAAACGCCTCTTCGAGATTTCTCGCCGAAACCGGCTGCTCAGCTTTCGTGAAACAATGCAGAACATTGACCTCACGCTTGCCTCGGTACCATTGACCCATGATGTGGAAAAGATACGTGCTAGCCAGTTGTTGATCTCGGATGAACGCTTGCAAAAATTGATTGTTTCGGAAAAACCTTTTTCGCTGAACCGTTACTTGAATTTCTCGGAAGTGCTTTACCTGCCAATTATCCTGGACCGCATTCGCAAGGAAGTGAAGCGAGATGAGGCCGAGTACGGGTTTTCCCAGCTGCGACTGGTCACCTGTTTCCTGAGCTGGACGAACTTGAAGGAAAATACCAAGCAACGGTTTCTTTCGCCTCTCATCCTGGTGCCGGTTAAGCTCGTGCGCAGGAAAGGGATCCAGGATAGTTACCGACTGCAGGCGCTCTCGTCCGAGGTCGAGGTCAATCCGGTTTTGCGTTACCAGTTCCAGCAGTTGTATGGCATCAAGTTGCCAGCCACGCTTGATCTCCAGGAAACGGACCTGGACGCCTTTTATGAATTCCTGGTCCAGCAGATCCAGGCCACGGAACCTGGGATTAACCTGGAAAAAATTGATCGTCCCCAGATCGACTTGATCCAGGCCAAGGCCCAGCGCTCGTTGGAAAGCTATCGGCGGCGAGCTCATAGTGCCGGGCGAGGTGTTCGCAATTACCTTGATTTTGATTACAGCTATGATCCGGTCAATTTCCAGCCGCTGGGGCTGAAGTTGTTCCATGGTCGCGTAATGCCGTCCTGGTTGACTCCCCGGGAGGTGGAAGATCCGCCACCCGTTGCAGAAGAGGTCGATACGAGCGAGAACGGTGGATCGGAAGTTGACCAGGCAGCCGCTACAGGAGCGGCACAGGAAGCAGAACAGGAAGCGACCAAGGCAGCCAGGCGCGCGGTGACGCAAACACGATTCCGCAAACACGACGTGGAAGTGGAAAGTCCTTACCACTGGCAATTCGATCTATGTCGGGTCACCCTGGGTAATTTTCGTTATCGCAAGATGTCGCTGGTGCGGGATTACGAATCCTTGCTGGAATCCGACCAGGAGCATGCTCCTTTCGATGCCACGTTTTCGCTGGTGCCGCGTCCGTCACAGGCGGTGGAAAAGGAACTGCCACTAAAGGAACGCTACCAGGTCGTCCCCTGTGATCCCACGCAGATGACGGCAATTTCTGCAGCCCGCGATGGAGAAAGTTACATTATCCAGGGGCCACCTGGTACGGGGAAATCGCAGACGATTACGAACCTGATTGCAGACTATGTAGCACGCGGCAAGCGGGTCCTTTTTGTTTGTGAAAAACGAGCGGCGATCGACGTCGTGTACCTGCGATTGAAACAGGAAGGCCTGGGCCACCTTTGCTCTTTGATCCATGACAGCCAGGCGGATAAGAAAGCGTTTGTCATGGATCTGAAAAATACCTACGAGTCGTTCGTGAACACGGATGTCACGGTGGGTAAGCATGAGCGCAAGCGTAAGAAGCTGCTGAAGAAGATCGAGAAAAACCTGGCTGCCCTGGAACAGTACGATCGCATGATGAAGGGCGACCAGGATGGTGCCGGGGTGTCCTTGCGAGAGGTCCTGGTGCGGGCCATCGAGATGATGACGGTGGTACCGGAGTTAACCGCACTCCAGTCGGAGGATTTGCCCGACTACGATCTCTGGGAGGGGAACCGGGACATGATCAACCGGTTCGATCAGACCTGGCAGGAGACCCAGTCAACCGGCGTCCTGGCAGAACACCCCTTGCGGTTGCTGAATCCGCACCTGGCCAATATCGATCGCCCGTTGAAGCGCATCACCGAGGCACTTGAACCGTGTGCAGAACTTTTTGAGAGGGTGCGTGAGCGGTTGCAGAAAAGTCATTTGCCCGGTCAGTACTGGGATACCATAGCCACCTTGCTTGAGTCACTGAACCTGGCGCGACAACTGGAGCCGTTTGCGCTTCAGAACATCCTGCCACTGCTGGATACGGATCACCCCCGGGCGATTGAGTTCGAGGAAGGCCTGGAAGCACTGAAAGGCCTGGAGAAGGCCCTGGCCGAACAGCAGGAGAAGACGGCCCTGTGGCGCACGAAACTTCCCAGGGAGGAACTCGAAATCGCCTTGCAACAGGCGCGTGCTTACGAGGGGAAGGTGACTCGAGTTTTCCTGCCTGGCTGGTGGCGATTGCGTAACGTATTGATTTGCCAGTATGACTTCTCGGAGCATTTGCTCCGTCCACCGTGGACACAGGTGCTGGAAACATTGCTGCAGGAATACCAGTGCCAGGACGACATCGAGGCGGCCCAGCAGGAATTACGGGACCGTTTCGAACTGAGCGGTGAACTGGCGAGTATCGTGGAACAGATTGCGCAGGTGCGCAACCCGAGGGGTGGGTTGTCGTCAACAGGCAAGACATTCCTGTCTGCCGTCCTGCGGTTGGATGATCCCCAGGAGACCGTCACCAGCATCCTGGAGTTGCGCAAGGACTGCGATCCACTCATGTCTCGCCTGGATTCGGTCATGGAAGGATTTAACAGGCAGTCGTTGTCACGCGTGCAAGAGGAAGTTGAGCAGATACTGGCCAACCTGGATGGCCTGCAGGATCTCCTGGTGAGCCTGGCAGAGTTGTCGAATTTGCCACCAGCGATTGTCGACCTGCTGCGGTTGATGCCATTCTCGATTGAACAGTTGGAAGGAAGCATCATTCGTCGATCGGTGGAACGGAGGTTGCAGTCACATCGGCACGTGGGACGTGTTACCGGTGCGATGCTACAAAGGTACGTGGATGAACTGGGCGAGGCATACGATGAATGGTTGGCTTGTAATGCTGGTGTTGTCCAGGACAAGGCACGCGTTAATTTCCTGGAACACCTGGAAGAAACTTCGCAGCCACTTTCCTCGTTGACCAAGGAACAGAAACAGTTCAAGAAGCAATACGATCGTGGCCGCAAGGAACTGGAGCACGAGTTCGGTAAACAGATGCGTTACAAGGCTATTCGTGACCTGGTGGCGGAGGATTCCGGGCTGGTTGTGAAGGACCTGAAGCCTATCTGGCTCATGAGCCCACTGAGTGTGTCCGATACGTTGCCACTGCATCCTGAACAGTTTGACGTGGTGATTTTCGATGAGGCCAGCCAGATTACCCTGGAGGAGGCCGTCCCCTCCATCTACCGGGCTCCGCAGGTCATCGTGGTGGGTGACGAGATGCAGTTACCTCCGACCGATTTCTTTTCGGCCAGTCGGCATGACGAGGAAGAAGATGACTCGGGATCCAAGGAAGCAGAAGATCTGCCCTATGACCTGGATAGTAATAGTTTCCTGAACCATTCCGCCAGGAACTTGCCCAGCACGATGCTGGGATGGCATTATCGCAGTCGTAACGAGTTATTGATCAGTTTCTCCAACTGGGCCTTTTACCAGGGCCGTTTGCTGACCGTACCCGAGGAAGAACTGACGATCGCTGATCGCCCGGCATTGCTGGCTCAGCAGGCGGAAGATGGTGGCAACCATGTTGATGAAGTCCTGTCTCGTCCGGTCAGTTTCCATTTCATGGAGCATGGTCTTTACCTGAAACGTCGCAATCGTTCCGAGGCGGAATATATTGCGCAACTGGTGCGAGGACTGCTGAAAGATCCGCGTCGAATCAGTATCGGGATCGTGGCTTTCTCCCAGGCCCAGCAGGATGAGATTGAGACGGCACTGCAGCGACTGGCCCAGGAAGACGCAGATTTCCAGGAAGCACTGGAAGCAGAATATGAACGCGAGGAAGATGGTGAGTTTGTCGGCCTGCTGGTCAAGAACCTGGAGAACATCCAGGGTGATGAACGGGACCTGGTGATCATGAGTGTTTGTTACGGGCACAATGACGAGGGCAAGATGCTGATGAATTTTGGCCCCATCAACAAGAGTGGTGGAGAGAAACGGCTGAATGTTGCTTTTTCACGTGCCAAGCATCACATGGCTCTTGTGAGTTCGATTCGTGATTACGAGATTACCAATGATTACAACCAGGGAGCCAATTGCCTGAAAAATTACCTGCGTTATGCGGCAGCGGTTTCGGTGGGTAACATGCCGGCTGTGCAGAATGTTCTCAAGGACCTGGCTCGCTGGAGAGAAATTGCCGAACCGGACGAGGAACAACAGCCAGAGGTTGTGGCGCAACAATTGACCCACCGATTGCAGGAACAGGGATACCAGGTTGACCTGTCGATCGGGCACTCCGAATTCCAGTGCGACCTGGGAATTTACCGGGAAGGGGAGTCGATCTATCGACTTGGGATTCTTATTGATGGCCAGGTCCATTATCAGCAGACGGACTTGCTGGAAAGAGACCTGATGAGGCCTCGCCTGCTGAAAGCCTTTGGCTGGCAGGTAGAGCGGGTTTTAACCACGGATTGGTTTGCCGATGCGGATGCCGTGTTTGAACAATTGATGACACGCCTGGCAGAGTTGGAACCGGCGGAAGAACCGGCGGAAGAACCGGTAGAAGAACCGGTAGAAGAACCGGTAGAAGAACCGGTAGAAGAATCCCCGTCCGAGCAGATTGAGCCGACTGATTTGCCTGACCAGGGAGATTAGGGACCGGCGTGACTGCGTTGGTTGATGCCGACCGGCTCGTTATGATGAATAGTATGGAAACGGACCCTTACGAGTTTGATGTGTTGGTCATTGGTGCTGGTCATGCTGGTACCGAGGCGGCGTTGGCAGCTGCGCGGCTGGGAGTGCGTGTAGGGTTGCTGACGACGAACCTGGATACGGTGGCTCAAATGAGCTGCAATCCGGCGATTGGAGGTGTTGCCAAGGGGCAGATCGTCCGCGAGATCGATGCCCTGGGTGGCGTCATGGGGCAAGCCATTGATGCCGCGGGGATCCAGTTTCGAATGTTGAATCGGCGGAAGGGGCCGGCGATGCACAGCCCCCGTGCCCAGGCGGACAAGAAGGCTTACCAGCAGACGGTCAAGAACCTGGTGGAACAGCAGCCCGGGCTGAGCCTGCGACAGGAAGCGGTAGAAGATATCCTGGTCGAGTCGGTTGGTCAGCAGACACGTATTTGCGGAGTGCGCGTGCGTGGGGATCTTGTTTATCGAGCTCCAGCGGTCGTGCTGACGACCGGAACGTTTCTGCAGGCGATTATGCACACCGGTGAGGAGAAAACTCCGGGAGGACGTGCCGGGGAAGGGACAACCGGGGGGATCAGTCATTGCCTGGCTCGCCTCGGTTTCGAGTTGGCGCGATTCAAGACCGGCACGCCGCCGCGTTTAAATGGACGCACGATTGACTTTTCGAAGACCGAGGAGCAACCGGGGGATGATGATCCGCAGCCGTTTTCGTTTCTAACGAATCAACTGGATGTTGAGCAAATGCCATGTTGGATCACCTACACGAATCCAGAGGTGCATGGATTAATCCAGGCCAACCTGTCACGGGCGCCTCTTTACAGTGGCCAGATCAACAGTAGTGGGCCGCGATACTGTCCGTCGATCGAGGACAAGGTCGTTCGTTTTGCTGATAAGCAACAGCATCAACTGTTCCTGGAGCCAGAGGGGCGATTGACGCAGGAAGTGTATGTCAACGGTATTTCGACGAGCCTGCCACGAGATGTTCAGGACGCCATGTTGCGCCTGATCCCCGGGCTCGAAAAATCGGAAATTATGCGTTACGGGTATGCCGTCGAATACGATTATTGTCCGCCAGACCAGTTAAAAGTGACACTGGAAACCGAACGCGTTAGCGGACTTTACTTTGCTGGCCAGATCAACGGTACGACCGGTTATGAGGAAGCGGGTGCTCAGGGACTGGTTGCCGGGGCCAACGCGGCATTGGCCCGGTTGCAGCAGGATCCGTTAATCCTGGAGCGAGATGAAGCCTATATCGGCGTACTGATCGATGACCTGGTGACGACGGGTGTGGATGAACCCTATCGCATGTTTACCAGTCGGGCAGAGTATCGACTGCTGTTGCGTCAGGATAATGCTGATCGTCGACTCGTTCCCCGTGCGGCCGAAAAAGGGTTAGTGGACGCATCGCGGGCTGCGGAGGTACAGCAGAAAGAGACAACGATTGCCGGGATGAAAGAAATTCTGGATCAACGACGCCTGGGGCAGGAGCTTTTAAGCAAGTATTTGAAGCGTCCGGATGTGGGTTGGAGCCAACTGGTGGAACAGGTCCCGGAATGGCAGGATGTTGAAGCTCGGATCGCCGAACAGGTGGTTTTTGACGTCAAGTATGCCGGTTACGTGACCCGGCAAGAGCAGCAGATTCAACGTCAGCGTCGGCTGGCCGAGAGGCGAATTCCCGATTACTTTGACTATGCTCAGGTGAGTCACCTGCGTCACGAGGCACGGGAGAAATTGAGCCGGATCCGGCCTGTTAGCCTGGCCCAGGCGGGTCGGGTCAGTGGTATTACGCCGGCGGATGTCGCCCTGTTGTTGGCTCACCTGGAATCTAGGCTTCAGAAGACAGAATCGTAAGTGGTTCATTCCTGGGTATGAAGCCAGTTTCTCGAGAAAACAGGCAGTTTGGGTAACGTCGATTCTGTATTGACGTGGTCACCGGGATCTGTATAATCTGGGGCGATTGGAAAACTTGGCAACCCGGGGAGGTGCGGATAAACTTACCGACTACAGGAAGCCAGGCAAGTAAGTGATTTGGACAGGTCGTGGAGGTTTGTGTAACAACGGAGTTCAGGGTCAGCAGGGTTGCGGCGGATTAATGTATTTCCGCGGGTCATGCCAGTGAGTTGGCTGGATGGGCCAGACGCATCGCTGATCTCATTGATGACGAGGAAGGATGGTCACCAGCCATGTCGACAAAAACTGTTTTTACCACGGGCGAGGCTGCCAAGATATGTAAGGTCAGCCAGCAGACGATTATTCGCTGCTTTGACAATGGTTCTCTGAAGGGATTTCGCGTACCGGGGAGTCGATTTCGCCGTATTCCACGAGATCAGCTGTTTTCCTTCATGAAGGACAATGGCATTCCCACGGACGCGCTGGAGAGTGGGAAGCGGAAGATCCTGGTCGTAGATGATGACGAGGAACTGGTAGAGTTGTTGGTAGACGTGTTTGAGCGCGATGGTCGCTTTGAGACACGCAATGCGAACAACGGCTTTGGTGCGGGAATGCTGGTCAAGGAATTTCGTCCGGACCTGGTGGTCCTGGATGTCATGCTTCCCGATATCAACGGGAAAGAAGTCTGCCAGCGAGTTCGTAGCGACAGTAGTCTCGAATCAGTAAAGATCATTTGTATTTCCGGCATGGTCGAGCAGGACAAGATTGCGGACCTGCGAGCGGTCGGTGCGGATGATTTCATGCATAAGCCATTCACGGTTGACAAGTTGCTGGAACGTGCCTGTGACTTGTTGGAAATTGAACGTATAACCGCTGGCTAGTGCCCGAGTCCACGACGATAGCCACGATGTATCGATTTGTTTGTCAGGGATGGCGAGCGGGTTGAGCGGAGCTGCATGAGACGCGCGCCGACGCCAGGCGTGCGTTTTTTTGTGACGCGATTCCCAACTACCTTGCTGTCTGTTTCCTGCCGGGGCTGATTGCACCGGGACGCGGAACGCCGATCATGCAATGTCTTCCTTCACTGGATGCGAATCAAAATTGTCACCTGCCGCTGTTCGGGTTTACCGCACAGCGATTGGTAATGGCTTGCCTGGCAGATACCGAGCGTAGCCAGCGTGAGTTGCTGGTCTCTGCGATCAGCAATGACCCGGTATTGGCGCTGTGGGTAGCTGCCCGTGCAGAGGCCACGGGTCGGCCTCCCTTTCAATCGGCTATGGAAGCAGCCGACTGGCTGGCCAACTGCTGGCCTACGCAGTTCCAGGATTTTGACGTCCAATCGGCAAAAGAGTTTTCGTCAGGTGCTGATAATGCCTGGCAGTACCGCTTGCGGCAATCGGTGCTGGCCGCGCGGCTGGCAGGTCACTTGCTGGACGGAGTAGCGGATGAAACGGTCGAACGAACCGATGAGAGTGGTTTGGGTTACTGGAGGGCATTGTTGCAGCAGAGTGCCGACTGGGCGACCGATTGTTTTTCCGGGGAGGATGCGATTTCCTGCCTGCCCGGCTGGACCGTCGAGCAGCTGGATGCACCGGACCTGCGTGATTGCCTGCAGTTGGCAAATCAGCTGAGCCGACAGATGTTAGATGGAGATCCTGGCCCGTTGTCGGCGGAGATGATGGATGACCAGCTCGACGAGGAATCACGGCGACAGCACCTGGAGTACGTGCTGGACCACGTTAATCTCGAGGAATCCGGGTTGCCTGCTGCGGTAGGCCTGTTGCTGCGACTAGCGAGGCTGGACCTGCTCGAGCACCAGTTCGCGGAGACATTGCAACAGGAAAAGTTGTCCTCGCTCAAGGAATTGGCTTACGGGGCCAGCCATGAAATCAATAATCCGTTGGCAAATATTTCCAGTCGTGCCCAGACACTGTTGCGTGACGAATCTGATCCCGAACGGCAGCGGATGTTGGCCACCATTAACAGCCAGGCTTTTCGCGCTCACGAGATGATCTCGGATATGATGCTGTTTGCAAAACCACCCCGTATGGATCGGCAGCCGGTTGATTTGACACAGTTGGTTGACGCCGTGTTGATTGAACTGGCTGATGATGCTCAGCGACAGGGGACTACCTTGTCGCACACAGGGGCGCAGGTCCCGATCGTGATCCCTGTGGATGAAGTCCAGTTTGCCGAGGCAATCAAGGCACTCTGTCGTAATGCTTTGGAATCAGTGAGTGTGGGAGGTGCAGTTGAGGTTTCCGTTGAATCGATTGCTCCCTTGCGATTAGCGGTAGAGGATGAAACCGCTGGTTCATGCTCCGGGGCCGTGATCACGGTGAAGGATGACGGACCGGGAATTCCAGACCCGGTGCGGGCACACCTGTTTGATCCGTTTTTCTCGGGCAGGGAGGCTGGCCGCGGCCTGGGATTTGGCCTTTCTAAATGTTGGCGTATTGTCACGGAGCATGGTGGCCAAATAGAAGTCCATTCCTCGGAAAGCGAGGGGACCGTCTTTGCGCTCAGGTTCCCGGCGAAATGGGAGACGTTGCAGCAACCTGATTCCGAATCGCCGGCGGCGGAAGCTGGGTAAGTTGTGCCGGTTGCCGGAGCGGGGATTGTAAGGATTACAGCTGGACCAGGTGTTTCCTGTGACCGGGGTGACCGGTCCCTTTCTTTTTTTTGTGCCCCATCGCTAGCAACCGGTAGCGTTTTGTTTCGTGCTTGATTTGAAGCAATATGGTTGTGATTGCAAGCTGCGGGTCGATTGGTTTTCGAGTCACTTTTGAATTCCGAAAGTCATTCTTGGCACGGGGGTTGCATATGATTTGCACTGGGTTGCTTGATCCCGCAGAGACTACGAATGGAAAGGATCAATACGATGAGAAACGCAATAACTTACAGTGCGTTCTATGGATGGTTACTCATGGCTGTTTATGGGAATGCCCAGGAGATCCCTACGGAAACAATTGCCTGGCAGCGTGTTCCAGCGACGCTTTCGCGGGCACCGCAGCAGGTTGTTTCCATGGTGGCACGACCCTTGTCGAGTCCGGCTGGAGCGGTTCAACCGGCGATGACCTGGCAGCCTGTTTCTCAACCGGTGATGGTATCGATGCCCTTGATGTCGCAGGGGCAGATGATGCGTCCGGCCTATGCGGGGACGGCTCCCGTGATGATGGCCTGGCAGCCGGTGATGCAGCCGGCAATGCAGGCGGGGGCCATGGCAATGCAGCCGATGGGTCAGTGGCAGGTGATGTCGCCTGCAGGGATTCCAGCGGCAGCGTTTCCTAATGCCCAATGGCAGCCTGTGTCGCAGCCGGCTACCACGGCATTGCAGCCGGCCGTTTATTGGCAGCCAATGCGTGCTGCGAACCAAGTTCCTCAGCTGGGAGGACAACGGATGGCAGCATCGTCGGCGGTACGTATCATCCCGTGTGCTGGTACGCAGCCCACAACGGTGGATCCTTACGCTTACGCTCGCGATCGCGCCGCGGCTCCTGGTTACACGACTAATTTTCGGTATCGTCCGATCGTGTCACTCGGGAGTGTTCCGGAAAATTACCAGATGGGGCAGGGGATGTTGGGCCAGCCAAAGGTTTACGTTCCTGGACAGCCCTTACGGAACTTTGTTCGTTATCTGACTCCGTAGGGAGAAGCGTCAATACTTGCCAGTCAGGACGCGACTGAATGGCTTGTGCACCGGGTATCGTCGGCGGGGTGAACGATACCCGGTGCTTCTTTGGTTGCTGGGACAGCCGGGGCGTGGTTTCAGGCGATTCCCTGTCGTTGCAGTTCTCCGAGCACGTTCCGGACGATCCGGGCAATCTGCAGTGGATCGGTTCCGGATGAATCGTTGCATCCGCTGCTGGGTTCGGCGGTAAAACCTTCAGAGGCGAGCAGGCACTGCAGCTGTTCGCTCAGCGTCTCCAGTTCGGATTGTTGAACAATCGACTGGGGTTGTCGGCCTCGCCCGGTCTGGATGCCGCGCAGCTGCAGGGCAGCTCGAAACCCTTCAGGAAATTCCGAGGAGTAAATCATGGCATCAAACAGGGCCAGCAATCGATACTGCAGGTCACAGGCCTGGTCGATCTGCTGGGCACGCGTGAGGTCGTAGAGCTTGCGAGTGATCTCTGGTACCACGCCGCTGGTGGCATTGGTGCCTCCATCGCAGCCGATGAGCATCATGGCCATGAGTGCCGGATCCCAGCCCGTCAGGAAACTGAATTCTGGTCGATTCGGACGAACCTTCTCGATCATGCGCATCATGTGCGGTAGATCTCCGGAAGAGTCCTTGATGGCAACGATTCGTGGGCATTCCTCGGACAGGCGTTGTACGGTCGGTACATCGATCGGAGATGCAAACATGGGAATGTTGTAGAGAGTCACATCGACGGGGGAATGGTCGGCGATTTCCTTGAAATAAGCGTAGACACCATCCGGGCTTAACTTGTAGTAGAACGGTGAGACAATGGCCACCGCCCGCACTCCCAGTTGGCTATAACGTTCACAGGCCCGAATGGTCTCGCGAGCATTGGCTTCGGCAGCCCCGGCCAGGACAGGAACCCGGCCACGGGTCTGGTCAACGATGATTTCAATGATGCGAATACGTTCTTCAGCGGTGAAACGGGTGAATTCACCAGTCGATCCGTTGGGATAGAGGCCATGAACACCATGATCGATCAACCAGTCCACGTAGCGACGTGTCTCTGGTTCGTTGATGTTCCCCTGGTCATCCAGGGGAACGATATTAGGCGTAAAAATGCCCTCGAGTTTTTGTGGATTGGACATCGACGCAAGCTCACTGTGGGGATGGTATCGGAATTCCCTCACTTGGTCCCCGAAGACCACGTGAGCAGGAATCTGGATCGCTTGTATAATGGTTGTAATTGGCCTTGTCTGACCCGGCTTTGCGCAACTATAGCTTAGGGATAAGCGAGGGCCAGCAAACTTTCCAGGTTTCTCGTAACCCACTGCTGCCAGGAAGAGAGTCGAGATCGATCAGAAACGGGTTCGTCTTCTTCCCGTAGGCAGGTTATCCTGAAGCAGGGTGAAGATTCCCTTGCAAACCGTAAGCAGGCAGGGATTGCAGTCGGGTTCCGGATGTAACTTTTGTACGTATTAAACCGGCATATAATGACAACAGGTGTGACGAGTAAAATCAGCGGGGGAAAGTGCTCTGCCGAACCACCGCAGGGTACCCAGTGGAATATCCTGGCCTGGGTTTTCCTGGCCGGATCCCTGGTCTTCTTTTTGGCATCCGATCGGCTCCACCAGACCGTGTGTTGGTTCCTGCTGGTGCCGGATGAATTGATCGGGCAATGGTCAGGTGGAGACTGGTCACGGGTTTCTGTGCGGGACCGCCTGCCACTACTGTTATTAACTACCGCTATTCTGCTGGGGGCCGCTGCCTGGGGGCGATTTATCTTGCGGCCCTGCCGGATCACCAGGGATTTATCGCGCGCGGAAAGGGGCCTGTTTTCACTGGCGATGGGCTTGAGTTGTTTGTCCCTGGTGACCTTGTTACTGGGTTGCATGGGTTTGTTGCAAGTTCGCAACCTGTTTGTTGGTCTGCTGGTCTTACCTGTCCTGGTAGAGCTGGTTTTCCTAAAAGCCGGCTGTGGAAAATTGTCGGAAGAGACGGTCGGGATAGCCACGGAGGTGGATGCTCGACTGGATCGTCTATCGACGAGATGGCTTTGGCTGTTCGTGCCCCTGGGGCTGGTTGTTTTACTGGGAGGCATGTTGCCACCTCAGGATTTTGATGTACGGGAGTATCACCTACAGGTTCCCCGGGAGTGGTACGAGGCCGGGCGTGTGGAATTCTTGCCTCACAATGTCTATGGCAACATGCCGCTGGGTGCAGAAATTCTGAGTGTCCCGGCGATGGCGATCTGGCCGGGTGAAAATGATGGCTGGTGGGGTGCGATGGTTGGCAAGACGATCCTTGCGTTATTTGGATTGTTGACAACCTGGGGGATCTACCTGTTTGGCCGTCGCTGGTTTTCTGCGAGTGCGGGCCTGGCCGGTGCCGTAATGTTCCTGGCGACCCCATGGGTGTTGCATGTTTCTGTTAACGGTTTGGTCGAGCTGGCTGTTGGGTTTTATGGGTTGATGGCGGTTTACGCGGCTTACCTGGCACGACAGCAACCTGGCAGGCTGGTATGGAGCGGTTTGGCGGGATTTTTTGCCGGCAGCGCGGTCGCCTGTAAATACCCGGCGTTGCTGATGGTTGTTTTACCCGTGCTGGTCTACCTGGTGATCCAGGCAGGTCGTGCGGCTCCTCGAGTGGGGTTGGTTTTCGTGGTAGCGACTGTTGTTGGATGCGGTCCCTGGTTTGCTAAGAATGCTGTCATGACAGAAAATCCGACGTATCCCTTGTTGAGTAACTGGTTTGGTGGCAAGACGCGTACCCCAGATCGGATCGCACAGTGGAAACGGGCTCACCAGGTGCCTGCGGATGCGACGGGGCAACGGTACAGTGTCAGGGGGTTCGGTACGGCGCTGGCTCGATTCGCGGGTGGTGATCGTTGGCAGAGTCCGCTCCTGGTACCGCTTGCCCTGTTGTCTTTAGCCTGGGGATGGCGACGCTCGGAAGTATGGTGGCTGGCAGTCCTGGTGGCTTATACGTTTCTGGCCTGGTGGCTGTTGACCCATCGCATTGAACGTTTCTGGGTACCGATGTTACCGCTGGTTGCCTTGCTCACGGGCCTGGGCAGTGTCCAGTTGTGTCGAACGGCTCCCGCTCCCATCTTGCCATGTCTGTTGCTGCTGGCGACCCTGTTTGGAACCCTCGCGGGTAGTTCGTCGTTGCTGGGAGACAACCGTTTCCTGGTGGGATTGGGACCGTTGCGAGATGGTCCGGCGGTCGTTGGTGAATTTGAAGACAGTTCTCATGCACACCTGCATCGCTACCTGAATCGACATGTGCCCCCGACGGCGGGAAAGGTCTTGCTGGTTGGTGATGCGGAGCCATTTGATTTACGAGTCCCGGTCCTTTACAACACCTGTTTCGACGAATGTATTTTCGAGCGGTTGATACGCGGTCGAGATGCCGAGGAGCGACTGGCGGCCCTCAGGGGCCAGGGTATCACGCATGTCTTTGTTTACTGGAGTCTCATTGATCGCTATCGCGAGCCGGGTAATTACGGGTTCACTGATTACGTGGTTCGGGACCTGGTGCGACGAGAACTGGTGGGACAAGGTATCCTGCGTCCAATGCCGATCGACATGTCGGCAGAGGAAGGGGAATTATTCGAAGTCGGGCACCGGGCCTTGGAAATGACTGGCGAAACAGAAAACGGGCAGGAAACTCCTTGATGACATCTGAGCAGCAGCCAGCCACCGAGAGGATTGTGCCGGGTAGCCTGGCCTTTGTTTTTGCGCATGCCGAGGAGGCTGCGGGTCTGAAAGGCAAGCTGGCTGACCGCGTGACAACCCGTTGCGTCTCGTTACTGGAACACTGTGGTACCTGGCAGCAGTCTCCGGTTGTGGTTGCAGAAACAGGGGGGGGATTTGAACGTGCCACGCGAGCAACACGTGATCTGATTATCATGCGGCGCCCACGTTGGATTATCGCAACGGGCTTCGCCGCCAGCCTGCAGCCTGCAGTGGAAATCGGTCACATTGTAATGCCTGACCAGGTTTGCAACCAACAGGGAGAGACATGGCCCGTGGAGTGCCATGCGGATAAAGCGGATGTCGAGGCAAGTCCGGCATTGCACATGGGCTCGCTACTGAGCCTGCCATCATTTCCCACCACGGAAGAAGAGAGGCAGGCGTTATTTAAATCACAACAGGCTCTCGCCTGTGACACGCACACCCAGGCCGTGGCAGAAGTCTGTCGGCGTGAACAGGTGCCTTTCCTGTCAGCCCGTATTATTGATCGGGACGTGGCGCAGGGATTAGTGGCGGACCTGGAATCGATGGATCGCCGGCCGACCCGTGCTGGAAAACTGGGCGCAGCGGCGCGTGCCCTGTTTGAACGGCCTGGTAGTATCCAGGATATGTGGCAGCGGAAAAAACAGGTCCAGCAACTGTCGGACCGACTGGGGCGTTTCCTGCTGGGCATGATTGAACAATTACAACAGTGGAATGAAGGGGGAGAGAACATCTCCTCGAGTTAAGGATCACCGTGGAACTGCGGATCAGTCGCTTGTCCTCATGGGTGAACCTGATTTAAGATAGATTGATGTCGGTTGTGGTTTAACGAGAACGATCACATGAAAATAATCTTGGCGGCGCCGCGTGGCTTTTGTGCCGGTGTGAACATGGCGATTGAATGCCTGGACATGGCTTTAAGTGCCTTCGGGGCACCCATCTATGTCTACCACGAGATTGTTCATAATCGCTTCGTAGTTGAATCGTTTACCGCGCGTGGCGTTGTTTTCGTCGACGAGTTAACCGAGGTGCCGGCAGGATCGCACCTGCTCTTTTCCGCACATGGTGTTTCTCCGGAAATCCGGGAGATGGCCAAGGCTCGCGACCTCCTGGCTATTGACGCAACCTGTCCCCTGGTGACCAAGGTACACCTGGAAGCGATTCGCTTCGCAAAACTTGGTTACATTATCGTATTGATCGGTCACGAGGGCCACGACGAAGTGGTGGGTACGATGGGTGAGGCGCCGGAGGCGATCGTGCTCGTGGAATCAGAAGAAGAGGTCGATCGGCTGGAGTTTCCTGCCGATGCCCAGATCGCTTATCTCACGCAGACAACGTTGAGCGTGGATGATGCCAGTCGGATTATTCGTCGACTGGAATCACGGTTTCCACAGATTGCCTCTCCAGCGAAACAGGATATCTGTTACGCAACTCAAAATCGCCAGGAAGCAGTGCGACTGTTAGCCGAGGAAGCGGACCTGGTACTGGTCCTTGGCAGCCAGAACAGTTCCAACAGCCAGCGGTTGAAAGAGATTTCCCAGGAACTGGAAGTCCCCGCGCACTTGATTGATGGTGTCCAGGATATTCACGCCGACTGGTTTTCCGGAGTGGATACCGTGTTGATCACCGCGGGTGCCAGTGCGCCGGAATCCGTGGTTGAAGATTGCGTGGCTTACCTGCAAGAACACCATGATGCCACGGTTGAGATACGGACTATCCGTGAAGAGCAAGTGCATTTTCAGTTGCCTATCGAATTGCGAAAAGCCATCAACTGAATGGCTCTGCCACGAGTCGATGACTAGCCCTGGATATAGCTCTTCAGGTAATGATTCTCGATGCTGAGCTTCGCGTACTGGGCTTTGACCACATCACCGATGGAAATCATACCGGCCAGTTTGCCATCTTCAAGAATAGGAAGATGGCGAATGCGGCGTTCGGTTAGTAACCCCATGGTTTCACTGATCGAATCATCGAGAGTTCCCGTGACCAGGTCGGTGGTCATTAATTCAGCAACCGTGGTGGTCTCCAGGTTGTATCCTTCCGTGGCTGAGGCACGCAGGATGTCACGCTCGGTGATAATGCCCACCAGTTCTTTACCGCGACAGACCAGCAGGGAACCACAGCGATGGTACACAAGTTGCTTGACGACGACGGAGAGTTTTTCTTGCGGTTCCGTCGTGAAAACCTGGTTACCCTTGGCCTGCAGGATCGTTCGTATTGTCATGGGAACTCCATGCGTGAAAGTGAAGATCGAGAAGAGGAGTAAAGAAAAGCTACTCTTGAGACTAATCAACGGTCGGACACAACGTCAAACGTATTTTGCCCGTTCCAGAGTCTGCCAATGATCGTTTACACGCGTGATTGGTGCTGTGAAAAAAAACACAGATTGCGTGAAAAAAAGCACAACCGAATCTAATTCAAGTCGTCACTTGATCTTTGCCCGGCTGCAGGATGGTTCACCCCGCAGCTATCGGTTGCCTGCCAGTAGACGGTAATCGCTACAGGTTACCAGTAAGAAAAAATCTTTTTTACGGAGTGGATGGCATGCTGCGTGTGGGCAATTCAGCAGCCTTCAGGTTGCGGAAAGAAATGTTGGTTGTTGGGTCATGTCCCTGGATCATGATCGTGCCTGCTTCCTGTCGCAGTCCCTTGCGAGGGTTTTCATGTGCTGGCCTGGTATCTGTCCAGTCACTGACCTGGTAACCATTCACCCAGGCTGCCATGTGAGGTCCGTTGACGATCAGGGTTTGGTGAAACCATTTGAGATCCTCAGCCACGACACGGCGTGCATCTTGGCGACGAAAAAATCCACCCGTCCCACAATCCTTTGGCTTGGTGGCATCCTGGTTCTCGACGCCATTGTGGATTTGACATTCGTAGCCCATCATTACGTCGCCCGGAATACAACGGAAGAAAATTCCCGAATTCAGATCGGCGGCATGGGTGATGCATTCCAGTTGCAGGATGAAGTCACCCAGCATCCGCTCAGTTTCCAACTGCCCTCGACCGTCCTGGACGTTTAACCATCCCTGGTCGTTTACCGTGAATTTGCTGGCCATCTCCGGGTAGCTTTTCCAGCCGGTCAGATCCTTGCCATTGAAGAGGGGGGCCAGTTGCAGTGGCTTGAGCTTGATGTCTCGAAAGGCGACCAGGCCCTCGTTCAGTTGTAGGCCAATGAGTCCTCGCTGGAGCGGTTTTGCATCCTGGTGTTGGAGGATTTCCTGGCCATCGAGCACAACGGTGATCGTATCGCCAAGTACGGTGATCTCGTACCGTTGCCAGTCTGTGCTGTCAAAGGAACCGTTTACTTTTTGTCGTTTCACGAGGCTGCCGGTTGGAAAAGGATTGTCCGCATCGGCAATGTTCAACTCGTAGCAATCATGGGCAGGATCCTGGGGAGTCGGTGCGGTATGGAGGAAGATGCCACTGTTGGTTCCTTTTGCACTGCGGAATTCCACGGAAAGCACATAGTTCGAAAAGGCCGTCGTGGTACAGAGTAATCCCTGATCTCCCTTGCTGACCGTGATGGCACCGTCGACCACCTGCCAATCGGCATCGGTCGTTGCCTGCCAGCCGAACAGGGTGCTGCCGTCAAACAAGCGAATCCAACCATCCGCTAGTTCTGCATCCGACAGTGGTAAGGGAGCGGGTGCCGGAACCTGGGCCACTGCCGGTGGCGGATCTTTCTTTTTTTCAACGGCAGGTTTCTTGGCCGCTGTCGCGGTTTTCCCGGTGTCCTGGGAGGAGGCGTCTGGGGGCCTGTTTTCCTCAGGCGTGCTGGATCCCGTGCAGCCGCTGACTGTAACCAGCAGCAACAGTATGGTAAGAGAAATCCGGACCTGGTGATTCAAGTTGGGAGTAGCGAGGTTCAAGCCGGGAAACACGGTTCCTGGTAACGGGGGCAGCAACGGAAGTGGCATCAGGGACTCCCAGGGTGATGGAGGAAATTATTCGTGGTCAGGGGATTCGATCTGGAGGGCAACTTCACCGATCAGTCCGCCGGCCAGTTGTTCTCGTCCGGGACGTTCCAGGGGAGCACTATCCGCGTGCAGCAACGGCAGGTCGACGACGACTTCCAGTCTGTTGCGCTGTTGTAGCAGGATCGTAATGTCAAAGCGAGTGGGGCCGGCAGTTGCCGGGATGTCTCCCAGGTGCTGGCCATTGAGTTGTACCGAACCCAGTGCATCCACTTGTTCAATCGCTATGAAAACCTGGTCCTGCTCGGTTAGCCCCGTGGGACAGTGGAAATGTCGCTCGAATCGGACACGCCCGAAAAAATCGTTTCCCAGGATCGATTGCCAGTCTGCAGGCATGTTCAAGCGACCACCGGGTGGAACCACTCCCTCGGTTTCGATCGAGGTCCCCTCGGCGGTCCATGTTGTTCGGCAGAGAGGCAGGTAATTCCAGGGGCCGCGAAGACGAATGGTATGCATCGGATTCTGAGGGGGGGCGTTGGGTAGCCAGGTTTGTCCACGCGACCCAGGGTGTCTTGTAACGAGACGATCTATTCCGGGGTGAAGTCGCTGGTTACCGTGATTTGTCGTACCTGGCGACTGTCGGGATCGAGAGTGCGAATAATGATCTGGATGCCTCGCAGGGGATGGGGGTAGGGGGGCGAGGTTTCTCGTTCGCCCATGTCATCCACGCCGAGACTGGCATTGTCATCCAGACCGTTGGTACCCTGGTCAAGGACGCCACCATCCTGGTTGAATCCATCGTACTCGTAGTCCAGGGACCACGTATCGTAGACCAGTTGTCTTAACTGGGACTTGGTATGAGGACGTCCAGCAAACAACGATTTGACTCCAGGCCGATATCGCAGGAATCCAAGGTCAACAAATCCACCAAAGCCCTGGGTCTTGGCAGTGGGATCAAAACTGGGATCACCGGGGACCACCGTATCGAGGTTATTAGGATCGGCGACCAGCGGCACGGTCGGGTCGAAAATCTTGATGTCAAAGCCAATGACATCCGAGAGGATGATATCTTCTCCGAGGTAATTGCCTGCCTGCTTGGGCATCAGGGAGTTGGCGTTGATCACCAGGCTGCCGGGAACCATGGCGGGGACGATGGGGTAGGGGAAATTGTTCGGAACGGGTCCGGTTCCCGACTCGGGAACGTGGCCAGCACGGTTTTGACGTTTCGTCAGGTCGGCCAGTGAATTTGCAGCCAGCCGTCCGCCTTCCAGTCGTACGGACAGGTCGTTGCTTCTGTGAAACTGCTTGGGCGAGACACCCGCGGGCAGGTTTACCTGGTCAGGCAGGATCAGCAGGACTCGGCGACGCAAACTAAATGTTTCTCGGAGCCCCTCCAGTGGTTTCCAATCCCATTGTCCATTTCCGTTGGTATCACTCGGTTCCAGCCACCAGATGATTTCAGCGGCGTTGGAGCGAATCGTATTTCCATTGAGTCGTCCCACGAACGGTTGTCCCGTGTTGCGCACCGTGAAGGCCAGCACGTCATCACTGTCACCGATAATCGAGGCTGACTGCAGGGGTTTGGTGGCATCCCAGAGAGCGAAATTAGGTGCCAGATCAAAGCCGGTTCCTTCCAGGTATTCCAGGTAACCCAGTCCGGAGCCCGGTTCTGGCCAGGGGCGTGCGGGTACGGTCACGGCATCCAGGTCATCCTGGAGTCGATTTGCCGTATCGCGAATCGCACTGGACATTTCCACGATGGCTCGGCCATCGGCCACGTTATCTCCGATGATCTGGAAAACCTGGGCCAGGGCCAGGATCAGGATCAACGTTACAGCCATGGCGGCTAACATCTCGACGAGGGTCATGCCGAGGTGTGTTTTTCTACGAAGTCCAACGAGCATGTCGTTTCTCCAGCACGGTCAAAAGTACGCTAATAGTTACCACTTCAGTGGTTGCAACGACATCACCACGATGGGTCGCAACCCGGGGATTTTATCGTGAAGAGGCTTTTGATGAGAGGGCAAATGCAATGATTACAAGTCCAGGGTGATTTTCAACAGCCAGCTTTTATTCGACTTGGCCTATCCCCGTTTGTCAAGTAATTTCACTTAACCGGCCCGTATTCTGCCACGGTATCGGTCGGCAGGTAAGACTCGGAATTCCAGGATCAGCCAAGACATCTGGACGTAAACCCGCAAACTGGGTTAATTGGTCTTTGCTGAAATCTGCAAGGAAAGCGTTTTGGGAAGGAACAGAGGCATGGTGAGTGCCCACCGGGATCATGACTGTCGGAAGTTGCGTGGCTCATGGAAGCCGGGATTGAGTCGACGTGATGTGTTAGTCATGGTGCTGGTCGTCGGGACAGGGTTCCTGTTTATCTTTCCCTACCTGTTTGACAGTCGCATGACGGCCCGGCGTCGTCTTTGTGATTATCGGCAGATGTCCCTGGGCAGAGCCCTATTGCGTTACGAGGCCAAGTTTGGTGAGTTTCCTGGTTATCGAGACTCCCTGGATCCTGGACAGAAAGATGCGCCGATCGTTGGTTGGACTTATGCGATCCTGCCCTATGTGGGGCTGTCCTACAGTCGCAAGGATATTAAATATGTAGCTCGTGAAGATAAGCGTCTGGGACCCTGGAATGATATCCAGCAGCATGATGGCGACACGGTCCCTGCTAACAGGCAACGCGAGTTGTCGACGATTTATATTCCTGACCTGGTTTGTCCGGATGATTTACCGCCCCACCTGGCCCAGCCAGGCAAACCGGTTGCCTGGGCCAGCTTCGTGGTCAACGGCGGGCTGCCGGATGCCTTGCCAGAACCGGGAAGCGGGCAGTTCCCGACGGACTGGCCTGCCAACGGGATGTTCCAGGATGGCGTGCAGCGTCATTCGGACCTGGCGAAGGTAACGCTCGAATCGATCCAGTCGGCAGATGGAGCCGCCAATACCTTGATGCTCTCGGAAAATCTTGACAGTGGCTTGTGGACGGCAGGCAAGGAAGCTCGGCTAACATTTCTCTGGGTAGCCCGTTCCCAGGGGGGGGCCCCGGATCCAGGCAATCAACTGTTAGGCCTCAATCAACGGGGTGGCCAGGGGCAAGGAAGTGGCAAGCTGTTATTTGCGAGGCCTTCCAGCAGGCATCGAGGTGGTGTGAACGTGGTCTATGCCGATGGGCATACCGAGTTCCTCAGTGACGAGATTGATTATGCAATCTACACCTACAAGATGACGGTTAATGGCCAGCAGTTGCGGTATCCTGGTACGGACCAGCCGATAGGTCCACCCTACCAGCATGCAGGGAATTTGAGCAGTGCTGTTCCACCCGGGCAACCATCGGTAAATGCCGAGCGAACATCTCCCTGAACGTTAGTTGGCCAACAATTCAGCAATGATGGTTTCCAGGTCGTAACGGGGCTGGTAGTCGATGGTCTCTTTTAACCGGGAGAGATCGGGGACTCGCCGGCGGATATCTTCAAAATCCGCATCGTAGGCATCGGTATAGCTTTGGAACTGGATCTCGGCTGACGACTGGCTTGACTGGATTACCATCTGGGCCAGTTCCAGGATGGAGACGGGTCGGTCACTGCCAATGTTAAAGACTTTCCCCAGGGCATCATCAGTGTCCATTAATTGCAGGACGGCTCCAATGATATCGTGTACGTGAGCAAAGCAGCGGATCTGTTGACCGTCATCATGCACGACCAGTGATTGGTCATTGCGAGCAGCTTCAACAAATCGTGGTAGGACCATTCCATAGGCGCCTGATTGGCGGGGGCCGACGACGTTAAAGAATCGACCGATCACCACGGGTAACTGGAACTGTCTCCAGCAGGCCAGGGCCAGGAATTCATCGATGGCCTTGGAAGCACCGTAGGACCAGCGTGCCTTGGTTGTCGCCCCCAGCACCAGGTCATCTTCCTCGGTCCAGGTTGCCTTGGGATTCTTGCCGTAGACTTCACTGGTGCTGGCCAGGAAGAGCTTCGGCGAATCACCCTGGTCCAGCCGCTTGCGCAGTTCGGCGAAGAGTAGCTGGGTGGGATAGATATTTCGTTCGATGGTTTCGATGGGTTGCCGAGCAATCAGGGCCACGCCCACGGCAGCTGCCAGGTGATAGACCTGATCCGCATCGCGGACGACCTGGCGTACCAGGTCCAGGTCCCCGATATCTCCCTGGATATAATTCAACTGGGGGTGCGATTGCAGGTGGGCAAGGTTATCCGCGGATCCGGTGGACTCGTCGTCGACGACCGTTACGTGGTTACCCTGGTTCAACAGGGCTTCGGTCAAGTGGGAGCCGATGAATCCAGCTCCGCCAGTGATGAGGATTCGTTTCACGTTCAGTTGCCGCAAATGGAGAGGAAAAAGTAGGTAATCGAAGAGGAGTCGTGGCAGGGAAAAGACCGGGAATCGGGAGCCGCCTGGGCAGCACGGGTTGATGATCCTGGACAGGCTCGCTGATTTCCCTCAATTGTCTCATGTAGATCCATTCCACGATAGTGGTTCTTTATCAAGAGATTCTGCTCCAGGTACCGTTAATTGGGAGGATTACGACAACTGTTCGGATCAGGCGGGGATGTTTCCCGGCCCCGCAGAGATCGGTACACTAAGGGAGTTGAAAAGTCGCAAGAAATCATGCACCGGATGACGGGGGAGTCAATCATGAATTCCATTTGGAACAGTCGGACGCAAAGCTGTGTTTCCTGGTTCGCGGTGATCCTGCTGGGAGTGCTCATGCACGGTAGTGATCTGCGAGCACAACCCGATGCCCCCGGTAAGCAACCGCCGGCCAAGAAATCATCGCCCAAGGCAGTTACTGCTTATGCGGATGCGGCCAATTTTCAGAACCAGAAACTGTACGATATTGCGATTGAAGAGTGGGAACGTTTCCTGGAGAAATTTGCGGACGATCCGTTGGCCAGCAAGGCCCAGCAATACCTGGGAGTCTGCCACTTGCAGCAGAAGCAGTATGTCAAGGCGAGCGTTGCGTTCGAGGTCGTGTTAAAGAAGTACCCGGATTTTGCAAACCTGGAAGAGACGTTGCTCAATCTGGCCTGGTGCCATTATTCGCAGGCCCTGGTGGAAAAGAAAACGGATGCACGAACCAAGTTGTTTCAACAGGCTGCTAGCCGGTTTGCGGAACAGGTAAAAAAGTTCCCGACCGGGAAACTTGCAGACCAGGCCCTTTTTTTTCGTGGTGAGTCGCTGCATAACGTGGCTGAGAAGGAGCAGGCAGCGACCTCTTTTGCTGCGCTGGTCAAGAGCTTTCCGAAATCAGCACTGCGACCTGATGCTCTCTATTCCCTCGGCGTGGCAAGAGAAGATCTCAAGCAGTTTGCCGAGGCGGGCAAAGCCTATGACCTGTTTCTCGCGGAATACCAGGAGCATAGCCTGTTCACGGAAGTCAGTATGCGAAAGGCGGAAACGGTTCTGCAAACGGGTGATTTTCAGCAGGCTGCTAAACGCTTTGGTGACGTGGCGGCGGTCGAAAAGTTTGTCTCGGCCGATTACGCGCTCTACCGCCAGGCTTTTTGTTTGACGAAACTGGATCAACTGGCGGCTGCCGGAAAGATCTACGTGCAGTTGGTGGAATCGTTTCCCAAGTCAAGGTTTTTGACCGATGCCACGCTCTCTGCTGGCCGTTGTTTTTATCGGTCCCGACAGTACAAGGATGCCCAGCTATGGTTTGGGAAATTACTTGAGGCGGAGGGAGATGCAGCTTACGAAGCAAGCCATTGGATTGCACGGATTCATCTCAGTAGTAAGGCTCCGGCGGCAGCCCTGGAACTTGTCGAAAAAATGTTGCCCACGGCAGCCAAAAGCCGCTACTACGTGAATCTCAAGATGGACCAGGCCGATGCCTTGTATGAATTACCAGAAAAAAGAAACGCCGCTTTGGCTGCCTACCTGGCCATTGCCCGGGAGCATGCTGATTCAGAGCTGGCGCCCCAGGCCCTTTACAATGGCGCCTTCGTGGCACTCGATACCAGCCAGTATCCGGCTGCGTTGGAGCACGCCGCTGCATTCCAACAGAAGTTTCCTGAGAATGCCCTGTTGCCCGACGTGAATTACGTGATCGCGGAATCGCAGTTGCAGTTGCAGAAACTGGATGAGGCTGAGAAGCAATACCGGGAGTTGATTGAAAAGTTTGGAAAGCATCGCGAGGTGCGGGTTTGGAAACTGCGACTGGCAGTCGTCCTGTACGCACAACGCAAATATCCCGAAACAGTCACCTGGATCGAGCAGTTGGTAACAGAACTCAAGCAACCGACCGCCGTAGCCGAAGCCCAGTTCCTGTTGGGAGCCAGCCAGTTTTCCCAGGAAAAATATCCTGCAGCCGCGACAGCGTTGCAGGCATCGTTGGCAGCGGACGCCAGTTGGCGACAGGCGGATGAAACCTTGTTGTTTCTTTCTCGTGCCCAGCAAAAGTTGGACCAAGTGGCGGCGGCTACCAAGACCATTCAGTCCCTGGTCAAGGATTTTCCGCGTAGCCGGGTGCTGGACCAGGCTCACTATCGCCTGGGTGAGTATCTTTATACTGCCGGTGATTACGGGGCGGCCATCGAGCGGTATCAGCAGGTCGTAACCCAGTGGCCGAAGTCCGCCTTCGTACCGTATGCCTTGTATGGTCAAGGTTGGAGCCAGTTGAAAATGAAGCAGTTCGATCCAGCGACCAAGACATTTTCGGCGCTGCTGGAAAAACATGCTGAGCATCAATTGGCGACCCCGGGCCTGCTGGCACGTGCCATGTGTCATCGCCAGGCCAAGCAGTACCAGGCAACCATTGATGATGTCCAGGTGTTTCTGCAACGTAAGCCAACGCTTAACGACAAACTTGATGGGCTGTACGAGCGTGGCTTGGCCGAGGTAGCCTTGAAGCAACATGCCGCTGCCGTGAAATCATTCGAGGCACTGCTGGGTGAAAAAACAGAATTTGCCAATACGGATACCGTGCTGTATGAACTGGCCTGGGCTTACCTGGGACTCAAGGAGGGAGCCCGCTCCACGGAGATGTTTAGCCGCCTGGTCAAGGAGTATCCGAAAAGCGCTTTTATTGCAGATGCCAGTTTCCGACTGGGCGAGTCCCGGTATGAGCAGGAGCAGTACGATGCGGCGATAGAACAGTACGAGAAAGCCTTGCAGCAGAAACCAGCCGGAGAGTTGCTGGAGAATGTTTTGCACAAGCTTGGTTGGGCTCATTACCAGGATGGTAAATTCGAGTTGGCACATCAGCGGTTTACCGACCAGCTGAAACAACTGCCGGAAGGACGTCTTGTCAATGATGGTACGTTCATGCAGGCAGAAAGCCTCTTCAAGCTCAAGAAATACGAGGAAGTGTTTCCGGTCTACGAGAAGTTGTTGAAATTGAAACTTTCTTCTGCCCAGTTCCAAGTGTTGACACGACTGCATGCCGGTCAGGCGGCTGGGCAGTTAAAACGTTGGCAGGAAAGCCTCGCTATCCTGGAAACCATTCCCAAGGAATTCGGGCAATCCAGTTACCTTCCGGAAACCCATTATGAAATGGGTTGGGCTCAGCACCAGTTGAAGAAATATGAACAGGCCCTGGAGTCCTATGAAGAAGCTGCCACGGAGTCGCGGACGGCCGTGGGTGCTCGGGCTCGCTTCATGATGGGCGAGGTGGAATTTGAGCAAAAGAAATTCGCAGCTGCGATTCGACATTTCCAAAGAGTGATGTTTGGTTTCGGCGGCAAAACGGCGCCGGCAGATGTGAAAAGCTGGCAAAGTAAATCCGGCCTGGAAGCAGGACGCTGCTGTGAGGTCCAGGCCCAGGGTAGTAAGACCAAGGCGGATCGCACAAAGTGGATCACCGAGGCACAGAAATTCTATACTTACATCCTGCAAAGTCACCCGCAGAGTGGTTCGGCAGGTCTGGCCAAGAAACGGTTGGAAGCACTTTCTTCTCTCCGGTGATTGGAGTCGTTGCCGGGGAATGTTTTATTGGTTCCCGGGTCTGTTTATTGTCTAATACGCTTGGTGGCTAATTGCGCATGTCGAGTTTGCCATGCGGAAGCAATGTTTGTGGTACCGTTGCGAGAGGAAATGAAGTTTATGGTCAGGTGTTCGATGATCGATAACCGTTCGAAGAGACTGTTGCGAGGCTGGACCCTGGTGGTCATGCTGGGCGCCGCCTTCGTCTTCTCGGATCCAGCCCTTTCGTACCAGGATCAGGAAGGGCAGGGGGAAGCTGCTACATCGGAAGAATCCGTGGCGGGACCGTCCAGTGAACTCCAGGAAGATGATCTCTTGGCGGAGGATGCGACGGAAGAAACAGGTGCGAGCACCACCTCCGATACGGTGCCAGGAATCAATATCTTTTCGTTGCTGCTGGAAGGTTCCTGGTTCATGATTCCGATCGTGCTAATGTCACTGCTTACGGTGACGTTCGCAGTGGAACGATTCCTGGGATTGAGGCGGACACGGGTCATTCCCGGCGAACTGGTTGCAGAATTGGGTAAAATGGGGGCCGATGGTAAATCCTTCGATCCCCGCCAGGCCTATCGAATCTGTCAGCGTTTCCCTTCCGCAGCCGCGAACGTGATTCGCGTGATGTTGTTGAAAGTAGGGCGACCTCACAGCGAGGTTGAGCATGCCGTGGCGGAGGCCAGCGAACGGGAAGCGGAACGCCTTTATGGCAACGTGCGTTGGTTGAACCTGGCTGCCGCCGTGGCGCCACTGATGGGACTACTCGGTACGGTCTGGGGTATGATTCGTGCTTTTCACGATACGACCCAGTTGCAGGCCGGGCAGAACAAGGCAGATTACCTGGCCGGAGGTATTTACGCAGCACTGGTGACGACGCTGGGAGGACTGATGGTTGCGATTCCGGCCGCTATCTGTGCCCATTATTTCGAGACACGCGTCCAGAAATCCTTTCATGAAATAGATGAACTGTTGTTTAATCTCACTCCCCAGGTGGAACGTTTCGAAGGCCGGGTGCGGTTTAGTCGGCAGGGTGCCGAGGGTACCGGGCAACCGACACCTGTGCAGTCGGTTGCAGATGCACCTGCGGAAACGGCGGAATGAAGTAGCTGGTGATCTTTTTCTCAAGGTAAAACAAAGGTCTTGGTGATGGCAGTAAAATTAAAGCAGGGCAAGGCGTTAGCAGCGCTCAGCTTGACGCCACTGATCGATGTGGTGTTCTTGTTGTTGATCTTTTTCCTGGTGGCCACACGCTTCGAGCAGGAAGATCGTGAACTGGATGTTGTGCTGCCATCGGCCAGTGAGGCCAAGCCGATGACCGTGCAGCCCCAGGAGTTATTTGTCAATATTGCCCAGGATGGACAGGTCTTCGTGGGTGGAAAAGTACTGGATGAGCAGGAATTGTTGCGACTCTTGCAGGAGACAGCTGTTAATAAAGTAGGCCAGTCCGTGATTATTCGGGCCGATGAACGAGTGCCGTTTTCCTTTGTTGCCCTGGTCATGAACCTGTGTAATCGGGCAGGCATTTTTGACTACACGGTTGCGACCCAGGGTGATGCCTAGGAAACAGAAGGTTGCTAAACGGGAGTAATAATGGTTCAACGTAAACACGTTGTCCGTACTTATCAGCCGCGAAAACGCCAGGTTTTCGACGACCAGCAATGGCCTGTCGACATGGCGCTGGTCGTGTTTGGTGGCTTCATGATCGGGTCGATCCTGGTTTACCAGCGATTCGATGATCCCCGTTGGTACGCTTCCCCCTGGCTGTCGATGATCGGCGTGGTCCTGTTGATCGCGGCCACGATCTGGACCTTGCGTTCGGTGGGGAACCAGTTCGTGCGGCGGACCATGCAGTTGTCCGTCGTGATCTGTGCCATCTTCCATCTCATGATGTTGATCGTGGCACTGGAAAACACCATCTTCTCACAGATGTGGGAAGAGCCCCAGGCAGCTCGCGAGGTGAGTGAGAAGAAACCAGTCACCATCGCGGAATACCATCCCTCGCAAATGGAACAACACCAGAAAGTGGAGCGGGAATTCGAGAAACCCGTGGAAACCGAGGTGGCCCAGCCAACCCCACGAGAAATCGAACGCCCTGACCAGGAACAACCACAAACCCCTGTTCCCCCCCAGCCTCAACCGGTGCCGGAACCGGTGCAGAAAGTCCAGCCAGAAGTGGCCAAGCAACGTGCCACGTCCGCTGTTGCCCAGCCGCGTCAAAGCGACCAGCAATCCAAGCTGAGTCGCCAACAAACCAAAGCGGTCAAGTCCCAGAATGCGGCTGTCACGGTGCCCCAGCCAACACCCGCTGCACGTGACAGCAACCCCCAGCTGCAGACCCGCGCTACCGCCGTCGCACGAACCCAGGCCAGCAGTCAGCAGCAACGCAAGCAAACCAAAAACGAACCAACCCGGGCTGCTGCACAACAGGCCAGTAACGTACAGCGAGCCACGCGTCAGCAACAGCAACCGACCACGGATCGGGCTGCCCAACCCACCATGCAGCGACGTACTGCGACAGCGCAACAGCTGCCACGAACCCAGGTCGAACCAGTCCAGCAGTCGGCCGTTTCCGTCAAGACGCCCACGCCCGCCACGAAGCCTGCCAATACCGTGGCTCGCCAGGCCACCACCGCCACACCACAGCGAACTCAAACACCCACCAGCGAGATGACGGCCTCCACCAGCCAGGCCACCCAGCAGGTTGCCCGTCAGCAACCATCTCCTCGAAAACCAACCCTCGCTCAAACTCCTCAGCCAGTATCCAATCGCAGTCCGCGTCTGACCCAGCGTCCTAATCCTCAAGCGCAATCCCAGGTAGCGACACCTCGGTTGCCAAATCCCGTTACGGAGAATCCCACACGCAACCTGGCCGCCCGCAGTAGCCAGGTTTCCAGGGCTACCACCGAGACCACGGCGACCCGTCGGCAGGTGAAAGAAAGTTCGAATCCGACGACGGTTTCCAGTGCAACACAAGCAAACCGGGCAACCCGTCAGCAGGCCGAACCGCTCCGCAACACAACGCAGAACGCGAACCAGGTCGAACGCCGGCAAACGACGACGTTGGCTCAAACTGCCGCGCCGGCCGTTGTCACACCCACCGCAAATCCGGGTGCCAAATCAACGCAGCCTGCGACTGCCCAGCCCTCCGCATCACGTGTGGTCAAGCAGGCTACCTCGTCCCGTGCTCCCAGTCGTACCCCGGTCAATCCATCGCAACTGGCACCCGCGACGGCCTCCCTGGCTGCTACCAGTCAGTCCGTGCAACGTTCGGTGACAGAGCCCCAGGCACCCGAGACCCTGGCACCTGCTGTCCAGGTAGCCAGTAACGCACAGCGTCGACGACAGACAACGCAATCAGCGGGAGTTGCCAGCCAGGCTGCGCTTTCACAGGAACGAGTCAGCCCGTCCGCCACAGCCCAGCCAACGGTCCAGGCCAGTGCCACAACGGTTTCCCGTAGCAGGGCGGCCAGCGGAGCAACGGCACAGCGTGCGACGACCGCACAGACGCCGGCAGCCCCCAGCACGACCGCTTCTCGTTCAGCGGCGGTACGAAGTAACCAGGTTGCCAGCAAGCCGACTGCTGCCAGTTCGGCCACGGCCAGTAACTCATTGCAGCGATCCCAGCAGCAGGCCCAGGTGGCAGTTTCCCCACAGGCCGTTTCTCAGCCGGCGGGATCGGCGCAGGCAGCGGCCGCCCAGCCTGCCCAACAACCGGCTCGATCCGCTGTGGCAAAAGCGACTGGTGGAGTCGCTGGACGAGGGAAATCCAGTAACCTGGATCGCGCCCTGTCCGCTGCTAGTAACCAGGCAACCACGGCTTCCAATTCCGCTGCCCGTACCCGGGCCACACGTCAGAACGAAGCGGGGCCCGAACTAGCGCCAGCTGCCGTGGCGACGATCCAGCGGTCGCGGGCGGGTGCTGATCGACCGTCCGCAACCTTGCGACCGAACACCGTGGAACTACCCAATGCGGTGGCGTCGAGCCAACCCGCCCAGGCGACCCTGGATGCCGCGGCATCAGTAAGTCGTTCAAATGCCCAGGCTGCTAAAGGTTCCGTAACGGCAGCCAAGGGCAACGTGGAAGTAGATATGGGAGCGACGCAACTGGTGGATCGACAAAATGTTGGTCGGGCAGCCGGTGGCGGACAGCCCGAGATCAGTTCACAACCCAATGCAGCACCTGCTGCCCAAAATGGTAAGGCAGCCGCTCGAGCCATGATCATGTCTACCCAGGTGGCAGCCAACGCGGCAGCCCCGGCTGCTAGTTCAGCAAGCGAGGCCGCCCCGGGCCAGGCTCAACCTGCAGCCTCCAGCGTGGCACGTCGCTCGGCTGAAAACCGTACCCCCGTCTCGTCACCGTCAGCAGCCACCGATGATCCGGCAGGATCCCCCGGGGGCTTACCTGCCCTGGCCCAGGGTGGTGCACGGCGGGCGGAGCAGGATACGAGCCCGGCTGCCGGTGTGGCAAGTGAACAGCCCTCGTCACAATCGCAGGGCGCGGGGAAAACGACCAGCCGACAACTTCCCTCAAGCCTTAGTGCGACGCAGGTTGCGACCGCTGCAGCTCCCCCCTCGAGTCCCGGTGATGGTGGCCCTGCAGCTGCCTCGCCAGCAGCAGCAAGTCCTGCGAAACTTGAAGTGGGTAAGGCTGCTGCCGGCCCACAAGCCTCGGCGACCAGCAGTTCTCCAGCCCCGATAACGGATCCGTTAGCTGGGCTTCCCGCACAGTCCGGTGGCGCCGCTGCCGTGCAGGGTCCGGCGATTAGTCGAGCGGAGGCGACCGATGGAACACGTGGGCAACCGGAGCTGGGTGGTGGAACTGGTCAGCCCCAGCAAGTCGCCCGGGGACGGCCCTTGTTGACACCCCAGATCGCCACGACGATTTCCGTCGCGGGGACAGCTCAGTCAGCGGGAGTCGACGCCGGAGTACCCGTGGAAGCCCAGGGGAATCCCGCGGGACGACTTGCCGGTGGCGTTAACGCACCGGCTAATGACCGAGCCAGCGGAGCCAATGCCAGCGAGGCGATGATGGATGCACCCGATACCGGTTCGGCGGGAGTTGCCGTGGCCAGTCGCCAACTAAAATCGGATTCGGCTGCCGGGCCCGCAGAGATCTCCTCTGACTCTCCTGGTGGCGTGGTCAAGCGTGCCAGCGTGGGGCGCGGTTTGCCGACAGCTTCCACAACGGTAACCGTTGATGTACCCGGTACTGCGGGGGGCGGCAAGACAACTGGGCCGGAAACGACACCGACGATTAGCGGCGCCCAGGCTGGGCCCGTGGCACGTCGAGCGACCGATAACTTGCCGGTACGCGTGGATGCTGAGGATGGCGTGGGAGGCCTTGGAAATCGGATTGCAGCCGATGCGGGCATTGCCAGTCGGCGCGCCAGTCCGGATAGCATGCACGTTCAGATACAACCTGGACGTTTCCTCAGTAAGACCAGCCGCGGGGTACCCTCTTTCAATACGCGAGCAGCGGTGACGACGAATTCCTTCCAAGGTAGAAAACGGCCAGGTGACGGAGGTGGCAGTGGGAAATCCGATCCGCAGACGGAAGAGGCGATTGACCTTGGATTAGCCTTCCTGGCTCGCAATCAGCTGCAAGACGGTCGCTGGTCGCTCAGCCAGTTTGCTCAAATCGACGGGCAACCGGCGATGAGTAGTGATACGGCGGCAACCGCGCTTTCGATCCTGGCATTCCAGGGAGCAGGTTATAACCACCAGCAATACAAGTACCAGCAGGTCGTACGTAATGGGCTGCAGTTCCTGCTTTCCAACCAGGCGGAAAGTGGAGATCTCTACATGTACCAGGGAGGGCACTCAGCTATCCGGTTGTACAGCCATTCGATGGCCACCCTGGCTCTCTGTGAAGCGTATGGCATGACCCAGGACCCGGACCTGAGAGACCAGGTTCAAAAAGCGATTGACTTCATTGTTGCTGCCCAGCATTCCGAACGGGGTGGCTGGCGCTACGTGCCGGGAAAAGAATCGGACACCTCGGTAACAGGGTGGATGTTGATGGCCCTGGAAAGTGGACGGCGTGCGAATCTTAATATTCCCGATAAAACCTTCGGCAAGGTGCGTGAATGGCTGGAGAAATCAGCAGACCCGGATCTCCAGCACCTTTATCGCTACAATCCCTTTGCCGACGATACCCAGGAACAGCGCACTCACCGAACCCCCACACCGACGATGACTTCCGTGGGCTTGCTGATGCGACTTTATACCGGTTGGAAAACCAGTGAAAATCGCATGATCAAGGGTGCCGATTACCTGAAAGAAAACCTGCCTTCCCTGGGAGTTAAGGCAGGTTTGACACAGCGTGATACTTACTACTGGTACTACGCGACCCAGGTCATGTTCCACATGGGTGGTGAGCATTGGAAAGCCTGGAACGATCGCCTTCATCCGTTACTGGTGAACTCGCAGGTTCGCGAGGGAAACCTGGCCGGCAGCTGGGATTTTCGTCGACCAGTGATGGATCGCTGGGGACCACATGCCGGTCGTATTTACTTGACCACCATGAATCTCCTGTCACTGGAAGTCCACTATCGACATTTGCCGCTTTACGAAGATTCCCGGAAGTCGGGCAAGGTTGCTGCCGAAAAACAGGACTAGCACCGGAACTTCCAGGCAGACTTCGTCGTCGATAGCCAAGCCCTCCTGTCGTGAAAAAATGGAGATGACCCGATACGGGCTTGCAAAGGCCACCATATCCCGGTGGCAGCTCACTAAGATTCACGATATATCCAGTTAATGCATCTGGCGTGCCAGTTACGCTCGATCTCGGATAAAGATTTCTGAAACAGCGCAAGATCAGTGTTTTAAGAGCAAGAAACGTAGCAGATCATCTTTCCTGGACCGGCCTTGCCTTGTTGCTTGTAATAATTGCAAAGCAACGACTGCGTCTAAAGCGACTCGGATGGCGTCCATTGGTCAGGATCGTTCACGTGGTTCAGAACACTGACGGCCAGGGCCTTAAAGACGGGATCCAGTTTGCGAAACTCGCTATCTTCTGCCTGGTAAACAAAGAGTACCGTTTGGGAGCCAACACGCAGTGCCATCGCTTGAGCGTTAACAATCAGGTCCAGGCAATAGAATGCCATGTGGTAGCCGGATGCTAGCTGATCACCATAGCTGCAGGTGACAGGATCAACCTCGACGTTACCATATTCTTCCTGGATGGCGTCGACCGTTTCCTGGGCAAGCTGTTCAGGGTGATATGAGTCGGGATAAATCGTCAGGCTCCAGTATCCGGTACCCGGGCTTTGCAGCGTTACCGAGGGAGGGTTGCTGACCGATTGTTCATCGACAACTTTCCAGTTATCTGGATAGAGGAACTGGATTCCGTTTTGCTGGTAGTTAAGGGGCATGTGGCAATTATCCGCTCAAAAAAGGTGAACTTTTATAGTACCATTTGGTCGCTTGCAGGTGAACCGACGGAGGTGTCTATTTCCAGGTGCGTTGTGTCGAATCGGTTTTGCCGCAGGCCAGCTTTCTCTTGCTCGTTTTTCACGGTTTTGCTAGGCTGCTTCCGCGCAGTTGGCCTGGTACTCGCGACAAGGAGGTCCGAGAAACGCAGTGAATGACAGTCGGATAACATCAGGACAGGCACGATGGATTTGTCGCCACCGCTTCCAGGCGGTTGGTTGTCTGGTGTTGCTCCAGTTGTTTTCTCATGGTTGTGCTCGTTTCTCACGTAACTCGGAAGACCAGGTACGTCTTGAATCCCGCCAGTTGACATTGCGTGGTAAGGCCGCGTTGCAGCAGCAGCGCTGGCAGGAGGCGGAGGAAGTATTGAGTCGTGCGGTGGAGATTGAACCGCAAAGTGTGCAGGCACACGCGCAATACGGGAAAACACTCTGGAACCTGAACAATCACCAGGATGCACTCATGCACATGCGCGAGGCGATCCGGTTGTCCGGTGGAGATCCCCAGCTCATGGTCCAGTTGGGTGAGATGCAGTTAATGGAAAACCACTTGAGTGCGGCGGCCCAGAGTGCGAGTATAGCGGTACAGGCACGCCCTCACTCGGCACCAGCACACGCCCTGCGGGCCAAGGTCCTAGACCGCCAGGGCAATCTGGCAGATGCCCTGGCAGGATATCATCGCGCCCTGAGCCTGCAACCGGATTTCCCTGAGGTGCAGACTAAGGTTGCCGAGATTTACCAGCGAATGAATCGTCCGCAACGTTCCCTGGCGATCCTCGCTCGACTACATGATCGTTACCCACCCGGGCAGGTTCCTCAGCGTGTTCTGCAACTGCAGGGACTGGCTATGAAATCACTGGGCCGTTATGGAGATGCCATTGAGCGGTTCGTACAGGCCGGGCGGCAGGATACCATGACAGCGGAACTGTTTTACCAGTTGGCTGAATCCCACTGGTTGTCCGGCGACCGCGGCAATGCCCAGTTAGCGATTCGGGAAGCGTTGCAACTAGAACCACAACATGCAGCCGGTTTGCGGTTACAGCAGGACCTGCGACAGGACCCGACCAATATTGCGACAGGTAAGCGGGCTACCGATTCACGTTAAGCTCGTCTGCTGGAATGGTTCGCATCTCATGCGCCCGGTCGGAAAAGTGGTTCGACCAGGTCACCCATCGTGATAATGTTCGTGATGCTTCCCTGTTTATCCGTAATCGCTGCCAGCTCCTCCTGGGCGGATTGCAGGCCGATCACGGCAGCCAGGTAGCTCTCCTCGGGATTGAATTTTAATAATGGCCGCACCTGGTCCAGGGTCTCTGTCGCTGCCAGTTCGAGTTCAACGATTTGTACGTAGCCCAGCAGGTCTCCGTTGCCTTGGTCTCGCACCAGGATGGCAGCTGTATCGTGACGGCGAGCCAGCCGTAGAACATCGGCCTTGCTGGATCCCAGGGAAACGCTGGCTAACCTGGCAACGGGCTTACTGAAACCAATTACCGGCTGAGATCCAATGGCGAAAACACCCTGTGCGACCTGTCGCTGTACGGGTTGCAGGATACCGACAGACTCTCCTTCCTGGAAGACTTTTTGCAGTTCCTTGCGAGCCAGTGTTAACTGTACCTGCAGCGGGGTTTCACCCAGTAGCGACGCGAGGACACGTCCCAGGGTCCAGAGGATGGCTGCCACCGGTGCAAACAGGACCGCCGAGAGAATAAACAGGGGGCCTCCACGGCGCAGCAACTTGTTAGGCGCCTGGAAGAACAGTTTCTTGGGAAGTAGCTCTCCGTAGATAAAGACCACCGGGGCCAGCAGGATAGCTGCCAGGATATCAGCATATGGTAACGTCGCGAGTTGCAGGGCATGGATACCCAGGACAACGGCCAGCGAGGTGAGATAATTAGCCAGGTTGTTTCCAATCAGCGTGGTGGCAACAAACAGGGTTGGATTATTGGTCATCCAGAGGAGGCTGCGTGCCACGTTGTCACCGCTCATACCGTCGAGTACCAGGCGAACTCGAGTGGCCCGATAAAAGCCAGTTTCCATGCCACTGAAAAAGGCACTCAGGAAAACGGCAACCAGGAATAACAGCAGGAAGCTCCAGATCATGACGGGCCTCCAGCATCATTTTGCATGCGCAGTTCCACCAGCAAGTGGCCTCGTTTGGGAGCTTCCAGGACATGCAGGTCAAAGGGGCCCCATGAACAGCGATCTCCGGAACGTGGGAGGCGTTGCAGTGTGTGTTGAAGAATTCCAGCCAACGTGACGCTCTTGGTCGTCGGTAACTCCAGCTTGAAGAAACGACCAATACGCCGAATGCTGGTCATTCCAGTGATGTGCCAGCAACGAGTATCAACCTGTTGGATGCCCACTCGATTCAGCAACCGTTCGCTGCGACTGGGGGCACTACGAAAAACAGTGTCAAGAATATCTTCGCGGGTCAGGATGCCAATGGTCTCGCCAAATTCGTTGACCACGGCAGCAACTTCTCGACGACGCTGGTGCAGCAATTGCAGGACGTCGGCAACCAGGGCACACCAGGGGACATGGATAACCGGGGTCGCCAGGTGTTCCAGGTGCGTGGCGGGGACCGTGGAGAGGCGTTGCAGGTTGATGGCGCCAGCCACTTCCTCGTGGTGAGGTTCAGTTACCAGCAAGTAGCCGCTGGGAGGCATTTTTCCCTGGAGGTCGACCGAAGCGACGGGAGGGCGAAACGAGAGGAACTGGGTCCGCGGTCGCATCCATTCGTCGGCCCGAATCTCTGACATCTGTACGATGTTGCTGAGCACGGTCTGTTCCTGCTCGGCCAATTGAGCCTCGTCCGAGGAGATTGCCACGGCACGTGCCAAATCCGTGATCTCCAGGTAGGGTTCTGCCTGGAAACGGGGCCAGATCAGGCGTTGGGAAACGAGATGGATAAAGCGTAGCCCGGGCATGATCGGGTCAACGATACGCACGGCCAGGGAAAGGGGCAGGCTGACCAGGCGTGTGAGTCGGTAAGCCGTCAGCACGGCCACGCTCTTGGGTAGCATTTCACTAAAGAAAATAATAGTCAGGAGACTTCCTGCGGCAAAAAAGAAAGGGACCGACGTGCGATCCGCGTACTTGTTTCCCAGGTCGATGCCGATCCTTGCCGCGATGGCAAAGTAGGTCATGTTGATGACCAGGTTCCAGAAAAGGACCGCGGATAAAAGGCGGTCAGGGTTTTTCAGTAGCGTGGCTGCCGCTCGCTGGGCCCGACTACCTTTGTGAAGGCCCTCGCGTTCTTTCCAGGTCAGGTAGAAAAGAGCTGCCTCGCTGGCAGAAAAAAAAGCGGAGCAGGCAACCAATAGCAGGAGGGTGATCAGCCAGGGCAACAGGTCGAACCAGACTTCCAAGGAAACTCCTTTCCGAAACCATGATTTCGGTAGCTTGGGTTCGGATCGGTTATACTTCCTGGCCTGATTTACTGCGGCCCATGGCGAAATCAAATTCACCGATGGCGGGCATCAGCATGGCCAGCGTCGTGAAACCGTAGACAGAGGAAATGACCAGGAACGAAGCCATGTTGTGTTGGATGAAAAAACTGGTGATGGCATGGAACGTGGCAAACGGTAATAGCAGGCTGGCCCAGAACATCGCTTGGGATGGGTTGCGGAATCCCAGCGAGACATAAAGTCCGATGCTGCCGCCGAGGATCAGTGCCAGGAAAGGAGCCAGTTGTTGCTGGAAAGATCCGCTGAAGGAAATCATCACCATGATGCAGGTGGCCACTCCCAGGAACAGGAAGAAAACAGAACCCATGCTGACCGTGATCGCCAGGCGAGAATTGGCATACGTGATTCCGCAATGGATGCCCAGCATCGTGACAAAAATATCCATGACTACCAGGACCCCTGTCAGCAGTAGCAGGCTTTCCGTGGAAATTCCCTGGTCGTGTGTGAATCCGTAGATCCAGAGAGCCAGGCAGCAGACCAGGGGCAGCAGTACCATCTCCTTGGTTAACCAAAGGATTCCACCCAGCTTGCCAAAGATGAATTCTCGTGGGGTCAGATCCGTGACCAGCAGCAGGTCAAGCGTGAGACCATCGCGTTCGTTCGTGATCGCGTTGACTGCCAGGGCATTCATGATGACCAGGCTGACCAGGAAAAAAGGAAGCAAGGGCGTTGCCATGGCAGGCAGTACCGTGCTTAAACCGGTATTGGCTTCAGACAATGTTGTCGAGTTGAGTGTCAGGTAAAGCCCCAGGGCTGCCATCGCAAAAAAGAACAGGTAGGCAACGCGAATCACCGCAACCTTTCGCCCATAGGCCCAGGTACATATTTCTCGCCACAGGATCGGGTTATCCCACACCTCGCGACTGACGGCAGACTGTTTTCGGCTGCGGCCAATCGAATCCACGTGGGCTGCTCGAGCGGCCTCGGCCTGGACTTCCTGGGAAGCATCTGCCGCCCGCTCCATGTCATGAGCGACACCCCAGATGCTTTCCATCGCGGCATCGTCCTGTTGGCCTGGACGAACTTCCCGCGAAGGGTTCCAAACACGTACACGCAAAATGGCAACCAGGTTTAATAAGCTGAAACCAGCGATCGCAAATAACAGGAAGTACGAGGTGGACCCTCCCAGGCCCAGTGGACCGGTGGTTTCCAGGCCCGGATGGACGGCCAGCAGAATGGCCCGAATGGGACTGCAGGCCTCGGCCAGTGTTTGTGCAAGACCTGCATTTCCAGCCGTGGCAAAACCAGCATGGACGGCTTCCCAGATGCCGATCCACAGAACCAGGATCAAAGCGGTCATGGACAGTGTCTGGAATGTTTTCTCGCGCCATAATGAAATCGTGGAACCCAGGCTGCCAGCCAGCATGGCAGTCCCAAAACAAACACAGAAAACACGCAGGACCTGGTCCATCGAGACACCACCGAGCAGCGTGATCATCAGGAATACCGGGATCGCTGCGACCAGCATCGCCAGTACGTTCAACAGGCTGGCAAACAGTTTGCCCAGTACCAGTTCACGATTACTAAGTCGCGTTAACAGTAACAGGATCAACGTGCGGCGATCCTTTTCCTGGGAAACTGCGCTGGCAGACCCCAGGGCCGCCAGGAAGGTGACCAGCGCCAGTTGCAGGGGAGCCAGTACCTGGAATAGCGTACTGCCAAACCGCGCCATGTCACCCACGGTGAGAATGATTTGAGTGCCGGCTACGACCAGCCAACAGGTACACATCAGAATCAACAGGGCCAGCACGTACACGCCGCGGTAGAAATAATGCCGCAGCCGACGGGGCAGTGTGACGGCTTCTCGAGTAAATACGGGGCCTGCAAACAAGCTCTTTGTCCTCGGTCTAAAACAGGATGGTGCCTGATCTACTGGTGGCTCAGGCGGTCAAAGGCAGGGTTGATTATAACCTTGGATGGCGGGACTCCTGATACCTCTATGGAGGGGTTTCGGGGAAGGCACGGCTGTCGCGCGATCTGGAGCTTTCCTGGAACCGTACCCTCAAACTAAGGTATCGGGATAAATGGGGTGCTGTCTGGCAGCCGATTTTTCGATCTGCGCGGAGATTTCGTCGGTTTAATAGGTCGATAATGCTGATAGGAACTACTTTCACAGAAGCGACTTATAGGGAATCGGTGCTGCTTGACCTATACTGAGCAGTGCTAGAATTAAGCAGCGGTGAGGTCGGATTTAGAATCGAGAGCCAAATCACGGGTAAATCATGAAATCAGATAAGTGGATTTTGATCGTTTGTTTTGTACTGGGCACCGTTTGCCCGGTTGTCGCGTCGGATGCGGCAGAGAAAACACTCCCTTCGCTTGATCAACGTTTTGGCTCTGCAGACGTCCAGGAATCTCCCAGCTTTCAACGCCACGTGGTTCCCCTGTTGAGTCGACTCGGTTGTAACGGGCGTGCCTGTCATGGATCTTTCCAGGGCCGGGGTGGGTTTCGACTCTCCCTCTTTGGTTATGACTTCCAGGCAGATCATGCCGCTTTGCTGGACAAGGAAAGTCCCCGTGTTGATACGGAGCAACCGTTGGAGAGCTTGATTCTGGTCAAACCTACCGATGCAGACAACCATGAGGGTGGCTTGCGATACAAGAAGGGTGGCTGGGAGTACCAGGTGTTGCGTCGTTGGGTAGAGAATGGTGCTGCCGACGCCAAGCAGATTGACCAGCTGAAGGACCTGCAGATCAGCCCCGCAGAAATTATTTTTAACAAGGCTGGTCAGACGGCTCAATTAAAAGTGATTGCCGTCTGGGCGGATGGGACACGTGAAGATGTGACTCCCTTGTGCCGCTATGTCACCAACGATGGACAGGTTGCCAAGATCGATGAAAATGGCCTTGTAACTGCCGGTACGGTGGGTGATTCTCACGTGGTGGTTAATTATGACAAGGCAGTGGTTCCGGTCCCGGTGATTCAGCCGGTCAGTGACCGGGTCGGTGTACGTTACCCGCAGGTATCGACTCCCACGCGAATCGATGAACTGGTGGTTAATAAGCTTCGCAAGGTAGGGATCGTTCCTGCTGAACTCTGTACCGATGCCGAGTTCCTGCGACGCGTGAGTCTGGATATGACGGGCACTTTGCCGACGACGACCGAGGTGAAGGGTTTTCTCGCGGATACGTCGGAAGATAAGCGTCAACGGAAGATTGATGAACTGTTGCAACGCCCTGCCTATGCGGCCTGGTGGAGTACCAAGCTTTGTGATTTCACCGGGAATAATGACGATGCACTGGTGAACGTGGTGCCTCGCGGTAACGGTGTCAAGCGAACGGCCAGCCAGGACTGGTACGATTGGATCAAGGCGCGTATTGCTAAGAATATGCCGTATGACGAACTGGTTGCGGGTGTTGTCCTGGCGGCCAGTCGTAATCCGGGTGAAAATTTTGCTGATTACTGCAGCAACCTGAGTCGTGTTTATTCGGGGGCCAGTGACGAAGGTTATACGAATCGCCAGTCGATGCCTCATTACTGGGCCCGGCGATCGTTCCGGCAACCGGAGGAGCGTGTGATCGGATTTGCCTATTCCTTCCTGGGTTTGCGGATCCAGTGTGCCCAGTGCCACAAGCATCCGTTTGACCAGTGGACCCAGAACGATTTCGAGCAGTTTAGTGGTTTCCTGACCAGTACGAAGTTTGGAAATAACCCGGCTGCCAAGAAAGAGTACCAGCAGTTGCAGAAGACTTTGAAACTGGATGGCAAACGAGGAGGCGAACTTCGTCGTGAAATAGGCAAGCTTCTTGGGGAAGGAAAGACCATTCCTTTCTCGGAAGTCTACACGGCGGCTCCCAAGTCATCCAGGAAGCCAAAGGTTGATATTGGTAAGTTGCGTGACCAGCTGGAGAAGTTGGAAGCGCGCCTGGCCATGAGCAAGGAAAAAGGGCAGCAGGAGGCAGTTGCTGCGGCCGAGACGGCGATTGTCAGGCTGCAGAAAAGAATCAAGGCCGAGGAGCGGACGCAGGCTCAGGCATCTTCTGCCACGGCCAAGCTGCTGGGGGGAGAGGTCATTGATTTGACGCAGTTCGAGGATCCTCGAGAGCCCCTCATGGATTGGTTGCGTTCGCCAGGGAACCCTTATTTTGCCCACGCGTTCGTAAATCGTGTCTGGGCTACTTATTTCAACGTTGGGATTGTCGATCCTCCGGATGACATGAGCCTGGGGAATCCTCCCAGTAACAAGCCCTTGCTCGATTACCTGGCGCAGGGTTTCATCGAGCACGATTTTGACATGCAATGGTTGCATCGGGAA